>Ga0233426_10000004_pt1 | contig 264032 bp, 234 predicted proteins | sample SI_118_April2016_6_FD_179875 | JGI IMG/M metagenome (GOLD analysis project Ga0233426, IMG submission 179875) | Seawater microbial communities from Saanich Inlet, British Columbia, Canada - SI_118_April2016_10_MG | ecosystem: Environmental > Aquatic > Marine > Inlet | place: Canada: British...
GGGCGTAGCAAATATTTATACGCGGGGTTTTGTCGGTGATTTTGTAAAGTTCATGTTTTTTATAGCGCCGATGATTGCCAAATGTGCGAAACCCGCAAGTCAATTTACCTAATTTCTCCCATCGCCGAAATGTCACCACCGAAACGCCCAAAATAGCTGCCGCACCACCAATCGAAATGTAAAGACTCACAAAAAAACACCTTAAAACAATCAGTATAACACACTCAATGATCAGGTTTGATCAACGAAATGGACGACTGCTTAAAACCCGTGCTAATTCTTCCCCAATGAGCTCAAAAAGGTCGTTCGGCGTCTTTGATGGGCGTTTTAAATGCTCGGCCAATCTCGCCGAACTATCCTTGTCGAGTGCGTGATCGCTTTTTGTTGAAATAACGTGCATAATTTTTCGGGATAATTGCTCTGGAGTCAGAGCCTCCTTATATTGCTCGACAACTGATGTTACTGTAGACTGCAAGGCAGGTGATAGTTTCTTAGGGTGCGGGCTGTAACCAAATTCATGCACAGAATTACCGTCTGAAAAGACATCGGTTGGGGAAACGCGCTTACTGAGGACATGAAAATCATCACTATCATAACGTTGCCCATGTTCAATGGCATAGTCAGGTAAGAGTGATACCCAGTCTCCCACTAAAATTTCGGACGCCTGCTTAGGACAAGAGCGATAGATGGTGACAAAGGCAGGGGGCTTTTCTTGGATCGTTAGAATGAGTGACGCCGTCTCGCGCGCCAGGTCTTCTTGTGCGGTCTGGTTCCGACCTTCCCCGGTGTTCATCATGAATTCTCTGACGAAATCCATCTTGACAAGCGAATAACTATCTTTACCTGGCGCGAGATGAAGCATTCTTTTGCTATCGTTAAATAGGTTGCTACGACTCTCTTGGCGGATGTGCTCAATGGCGGATTTTTTTTCCGCTAAAAGTAGCGCAGGATCTTTATTCGCGTTAGTGAGCGCTTTGCGAACCCGACTTTCACCGGGTGTGCCGGTGATGTCAGCCCATTGCTTTTCTTGTGTTTTTTGATCCGAGTAAAGTAGCCCGTCATCCGTTTCTATATAACGCGCGGCATTTTCTTTTGAGCTGATCTGAAAAACATTACCTGAGGGTCTTGACATACAATACCCACATAATGAGCACTCTGTGGATTATATCACAATTTACGTCGGTGTTGCTTTCGACGTTTTTTGTTGTTGCGCTTCTAAGTGAATAATTTCTTTTGTCAATTGAACATTCATCTCTTGTTCACTGGCGAGGCTTAACTCAAGCTGAGCAAGTCGGCGCTCACTGATGCTGTCGTCTTTCTTGCGATAAACAGAGAGCTGTGCCTGCGTAGAGATAAGCAATTGTTGCATGGCTCTTGCTTGCTTTAACAAAGCGTCGTAGCTATCTGCCGGTTGAAACTTCATCGTCCTCTCCGTATTTTATCCTATTGGGGTTTGCGCTGGGTGAAAAGTACATTGAAAGGGCTATATGCCCTCTCTTTGGTAATAACACCTAAGATTAAATACTCAGTTTTAAGTGTGTTTGATATCGGCGAGGCAAGATACTTAGCGCCCCGAACAAACCACGGTTTTCTCGAATATTGCCGATCACCTCTACGGCGGAAGGGAATACGTCCGCATAGGCAAAGCTTCCGAAATGAAAGGTGTGATTGTTTTTGCCCAAATTAACCGTGCGCATTACAATGTCGGGCTTAAAGCAGATGATGGCTTCTCGTGGCTTAGTTTCAAGGGTGTCGTCAAGGTGTCCCCAACGAATAATATCGCCTTCCCACACCTCGAAACCATGCAATGCCTGTAAGCCCATGGTTCGATGCACGGCGAATCGTGACGGATCGGCGGGGGTTACCCACTCCCGATCCTCGACATTAAAGAGTAAGTCGTCATTTTTATTGAACATGTGTTCATCGAGCACCCATTGTTGCTCTTCAAGATCCCATACGCGAGTTGACATGTGCAGTTGTCCTTTTTTTATCAGTGATGGCTAACGTAACATAGCTATCGATTAAAAACAATACGAAATACGTGTATTTAGGGTTTGATTGATAACAGTTTTTCTTGTCGATGGAAGACGAAAATACGATAAAGCAAGACCAGCAATACCGCGAATTGGGTCGCCAATCCAGACCAAGAGCTGATGAGCGTGGTGTAGGCTACCCATAATCCGACCACGGGCAGTGATTGCCAAATGTGCGAAACCCGCAAGTCAATTTAGCTAATTTCTCCCATCGCCGCAATGTCACCACCGAAACGCCCAAAATAGCTGCAGCACCACCAATCGAAATGTAAAGACTCACAAAAAACACCTTAAAACAATCAGTACAACATACTCAATGATCAGGTTTGATCAACGAAATGGATGACTACTTAAAACCCTCGAATTTGCGACTGTTGACTTTTCATCGTATGCGAGATAGAGTGTGTTCGCGTTCAACACGTACATGAATAAGCTCGCATTGAACTAATGCGCAAAATAACATTAAGGAACACCATGGAACTTCAACAAATAGCCGATGAACTGAATAACCCTCTAGCGTCGACAAACACGGGTTTGGAATTTACCGCTGCCATGCTCGCGGGTGACGCAAATGTATTACAAGTGACCGTTGAGGGGCGAGAAGAGCTCCCGATCTTTGTTTCTGTCACCGAAGAGCAAGTGCTTTGTATCTCATACTTGTGGGGTGCTGATGAAGTAAAACCAGAAAGCCTAAACGAAATGCATACCGCCATGTTAGAAATGAACATCCCTATGCCGCTATCTTCTTTCTCGAAAATTGGTGATAAATACGCCGTTTTTGGCGCGATGTCGATCTCCAGCTCTATTGACGACATTGCCCATGAATTAGCCGTGCTGAGCTGTAATTCGATGGATGTGATCAGTGAAATGAGCGACTTTTTAGTTTAATTACAATAAATATCGGGAAAACAAATGCATGAGTATTTTCAGTAAGATAATGACCGCTGTACGTGGCGGTGCGAATGAAGTAGGCGAAGCGGTTATTGACGCAAACGCGACCCGTATTTTTGAACAAGAGATCCGCGATGCAACGGGACACATCACGACAGCAAAACGTGATTTGACTGGGATCATGGGGCTTGAAATAGCAGCGAAACGCACCGTCGCTGGCCTTAAGGAAGGTATTGCCGAGCATGAAGGTTATGCGATACAAGCTATGGAAAAAGGCGATGAAACGCTGGCACTGTCGGTTGCTGAAAAAATAGCATCTCTCGAAGAATCTTTAGCCACCGAGCAGGCTGGACTCTCGTCATATGAAAGTCAGTCAAAGCGCCTCAAAGACGTACTGAAAAAGTCAGAGAAGCAAGTGCTTGAGCACAAACGTCAGCTCTCTATGGTGAAAACCACAGAAAGCGTTCAAAAAGCAACCGCTGCGATCTCCGATAATTTTTCGTCAAGCAACTCTAAGTTGTTAGGGGCAAAAGATTCGTTAGAACGCATCAAGGCCAAGCAACAAAAGTTTGATGATCAAATGATGGCCGCTGAATCGTTGGAAGCAGAAGGCTCGGGTGCCTCATTAGAAGCCCAGCTTAAAGAAGCAGGGATCGGCGGTGGCGCGTCAAGTGCTAATTCGATCTTAGATCGCCTAAAAGCAAAACAAAAGTAGATTATTGTTACCCACCCCGTCCTGCTTGCAGGCGGGGTATATAAGGATGCTATGATGAGTATTTTTAAAAAGATTTTTGGTAGAAAAGAAGAAAACCCTGCCCCGCGCAACATTCGTTCGGTGAACGATTTGCAATGCGGCGATATGATCACGATAAATGATAGTTTTGCTTTGCCACCACAGTTACGTGGTCAACAAATGCAAGTGCAAAGCGTCAATAGTTATGATTATGACGGTGATAAAGAGCTAGAGTGGGTACTAAAAGGTGCTGATGATACGTTGATCTTTTTATCGTTAGATGAAGATGATGGCGTCAGTTTGGAATTATCCATCAAACTGAAACTCGCGGACGTTGAAACCTTGTTTGATTTAGATAACTTTGCCGACATTTTCGAAGATAATGATGCAACCACCTTGATCCAAACCGGGGACGTTGAACGTTTGAGTCAATGGTACACCAGCAGTTACCGTCAAAGTAATGCAGGTGAAACCGGTTTTTTCCATAAGAAAGATCACCGTGATAAAAATACCCCTTTAGGTAAAGGTGAGCAATTTGAACTTTTTACCCTTGACGATCCGGAAGAAGATTTTGGTGTGTGCATTGAAGTGTGGAACGACGGCGAGACCGACGTATCCTTAACGCTTTATCGTCCAGCAAGTGATATTGTTGACTTTTTCCCAGGTAGCTAGGCCTGGGAAACCAACCACGACACGTTAGGGAAAAATAGATGCAGTTAAAATACATAGGTATCGGCGTTGTTGCACTGATAGTGATGGTGCTGGGTTATCAAAAATGGATCAGTATTCCTGATCGTTATATTGATGATGCCAAAACGCTCAGTCAACTACTTGATCAGCACGGCAAAACCATCAAAATTTTAGATGAAGCCCAGACCACCCTTCAAACAACAAAGGAATGGTCATTCTACGCACCTTATGCGGCTAAAGAAAAATGGGTAGACAACATGGGTGAGGCCAAAGCGAAAATGGCGACCTTACGCACGTCGTACGCGAAAGAGATCCAGCCGATCCTTGAACGCGATCATGAAGATGACACCAAGGCTTTAGAGGCATTCGTCCTCAAGGGGCGTGTGGCGTTGAAGTTGGCCTTAAAACAAGCCAAGCATCCAAGTGAACGTGGTGAATTCTTGATGAAGGCCTATAAGAACAAAGAAAACTATTACACGCAAGCCAATACTTGGCAAGCGGATATTGACGATCGCGTGAGCCGCTTGTTAACGCGAGCGGATATGATGATCAAAAAATTTCCGTTGAAGACCAAAGATATTACTCTGAAAAAAGTCGGCGGAACCCAAGCGCAGAGCAACGCTAAAAAAACGTTAAGCCAACTTATCAGTGAGTACCAATCACACGAAACCGACTTTTCACGTTATGCGGCGGCCTACATTGAAATGAAAGCGCATCAAAAATCTGTTGAAAAATACACGCATGCCAATGCAGTGTTGCTTGGACAATTGCAGAAGTCGTACGTAAAAGTATTGGTGGATCAAAAGATTGATCACTATATTAAAGTAGGTCGCGCGTCATGGTGTGAAGGCGATTATTGTGGTTCTGGCGACTCGTACTATTATGCGCCGCGAAAAGTAGATGCCAACACCTTTGAATATTTTGACAACAGCAATATCGAGACCATTGCTGAAGATGCTTGGCGGGGTTTTTCCGTTAAAATCGATCCTGCCCGATGGAAAGCCATTGGTATTGACCGTAAAAAAGGCATGAATAGCTCTCACGGCTACTCCGAGTATTGGGTAGAATCCGCTTTTTCAAAAGCCTATCATAAATACTCCATCATCGAAAATGGAAAGGTCAGCAAAACAGACTGGGTGGAAATATCGGAAGATGAATATTGGGCACAAAATGACAACTTCGGAATGGCGATTGTCACAAAACCTTTAGGGTTTTACGAATCAGAAACCAATAGAGTTGCCGAGCCTGCAGGCTTAGCCATGGTCGCGCCACCAACGATGGTGAATGGTCAAGCGACCGGTTCAAATCAATACGGTCAGTGGCAAACCCAAAATGGTAATTCCTTTTTTCATTATTACGGTATGTATAGCATGTTGGGTGATGTGATGGGGGGCGGGCGGTACAGTTATGATGACTGGGGCAGTTACGACAGACGTAAACGCAACAGTTCATACTATGGTCGTCATCAAGAATATGGCACTTACGGCAGTAAAACAGCCAAGAGTAAGACCTTGCGGAACAGCAGTTATGTAAAACGAAATCCAAGTACGTTCAGCCGTACGGGCAAAACAGCACGTACAAAAAACTCTGTTCGAGGAGCTGGCGCGGCAAATCGCGGCAAGGGTCCATCGGGTAGCGGCAAATAATTTAAAGGAACTTTTATGAATATTGAACAGTACGGAATTAATCTGCTTTACGCGTTGGTATGTGTGACTTGCATGCTTGTTTTAAAATATGCCCTTAACATCAAAGCCGCTTCTGGTGGCGAAGGCTCGGGTTACAATTCGGATGAAGAATTGAGCAACGGGAATTTGGCGGTTGGTTTACGTCGCACTGGGGCACAGTTCGGCTTGGCGATTTCGATCATGGGCGCGTTAAGTGGGGCTAATGCGGCGAGCTTGACACAAGATCTGCTTTCAACGGCGATCTATGGTTTAGTCTCGGTGGGATTCATCCTCAGTTCACTCTTGATCACCGACCGTTTTGTTTTGCCGGGGATCAACAATGCGGCACAACTTAAAGCCAATAACCACGCCGTCGGTTATGTTGAATTCTCTATGCTGGTCGCCACGGGGATCATCGCTTACTCAAGTATTGTCGGTGATGGTGGAACGTGGTTGTCAAGCTTGGCTTATTTTGTGACAGGCCAAGTGAGTTTAGTGTTGTTGGTGTTTTTTTATGAAAAGATCAGAATGCGTAAATTCAATATTTTGACGGCGATTGCGGAAGGACAAGTGGCCTCGGGACTTTACCTCGGCGGTAAGATGATCGCTTACGCCTTGATCCTGAAAAGTGCCATTGCGGGCAACGCCGCAGATACGGCCTTTAGCACCATGGCTATAGAGTTTGTGACATTGGCTATCTCAGGCATGGTGATCTTGTTTATCTTTGAACTGGTTATCGATTGGTTGATTATCACCACGACGAAAGTGTCCAGTATTTTATCGAAAAACGAGATCGTTCAAGCCGTACAATTGGCAGGGGCAAAGATAGGGCTGGCGATGATTTTAAGTAACAGCGTGTTGTAAAATCATCGAGAGCAATAAAAAAGACACCTGATGGTGTCTTTTTTATTGAAATAAAACAATTGCCACCGGATTGTTTTCAATGATATACTTGCCCCAACAAAATCAATAATATGTAGGATTTACAAACCATGAGTACTTCGATATTGTCTGAACCAATAGAGATGACTGAAAATATAAAAGAAAAGATCCCACGTTTATTACTGGTGCTGCTTGCTTTTTGTATGTTTTCCACCGGAGCCGCTGGCCTCGTTGAGCAATATGTCCTTGCCACCATGACGACCATTATCCTCGGCAATTCCATTGAACAATTTTCGCTGGTCATTGCGTGTATGATGTTGATGATGGGCGTTTCTGGTTTGGTGCAACGGGTTATGTCCGACAGGAACCTGTTACAAAAATTTATCTTAGTTGAGATCATGATCGCACTATTGGGGGCATTCTCCCCTTTAATGATTTATGCGGCCTATGGTTATTTAGAGCACCATTTTATTTTCGTTCACTATGGTTTCCTTTTATCCATCGGTTTTTTGATCGGTTTCGAGATCCCGTTAGTCATGCGTATTGTCGCTCAGCAAAAAATAGGCTTGAAAGTCAACTTAACCGTGGTGTATGCGATGGATTACATTGGTGCTTTTTTTGGCGCCATTGTCTGGGTGTTTTACTTATTGAAAAACCACCCATTGACCGAGATCAGTTTTATTGTCGCGGGCTTTAATTTTGTCGTGGCGGCGGTTGCCGTGCTTTATTTTATGTACGCTAAATTGATCCTTCACCCCAAATTCAACCTCGCGTTGTTATCTATTACCTTATTGGCACTGATTTGGGGATTTAACAATAATCGAGAAATGAGCGTGTTCCTAGAGCAACGTTTTTATGCCGATCCCATCGTCTATCAAGAGACCACTAAATATCAACATTTAGTGATCACCCACAATAAAGTGACCGGAGATATACGGTTATACATTAACGGCAATACCCAGTTTTCCTCCTTAGATGAAGTGCGTTACCATGAATCCCTTGTCTTCCCATTGATGGCGGCCGTCCCGAGAAAAGGCAATGTTTTGGTGCTAGGCGGCGGTGATGGTTTAGCCCTTAGAGAACTGAATAAATATTTAAGCATTCAGCAGATCACCTTGGTTGATTTAGACCCAGAAATGATCAGGATCGCCTCGGAGAATAAATATTTAACAAAATTAAATCAAAACGCGTTCAAAAATGCCAAAGTGCTCACCGAGCTTTTTAACATGAAAGATACCGGCGATAAAAAAAGCATATACTTAGCCGATCCAACCCTCGATGATGGAGATGCGTGGGCAACGTCGGTGGATGTGGTCAATATCGATGCCGACATGTTTTTGCGCAAAGCACCCAAAGCGCCCTGGGATGCCGTGATCATTGATTTACCCGATCCGTCTTCCATTGAATTGAGCAAGTTGTACAGTAAACAGTTTTACATGTCGTTAAAACGTCATTTGAGCCCAAATGCTTATATTGCCATTCAATCAACGTCGCCTTACCATGCCAAAGAAGCCTATTTAAGTATTGGTGCGACATTACAAGCGGCGGGTTTTAAAGTGCTTCCCTACCGTCAAAACATCCCTTCTTTTGGTGATTGGGGTTACTACCTCGCCTGGAGTAACAGTGAAACACCGGAAGCATTAAAAGAACGGTTATCGACCTTAACATCCTTTGAAGTGGAGTCTTCATTTTTGACGCCAGAGTTATTGGCCTCAACCTTCGCTTTTGGTAAAGGGGAATTAGTTTTGGATGACGTTTGTATTAATACATTAATGTGGCCTTGCTTGCTTGACCGATACACCGAACACAGCTGGCTAGTGGAGTAATAACATGACTACTCAAAATAAAAAGGCAGACGTCGATCGTGTATTTGATGGTTTTATGACCCGCGACGGTCAGTCCTTTGCTGGCCTGCACATTACTATCGATTTGTATGATGCCGCTCATCTTGATGATATTGATTATATTGAAGCGGTGATGCGTGAATGCGTATTAGCCTGCGGCGCACACTTACTCGACATCAATTTACACCATTTCACCCCCACCTATGGCGTAACAGGTACCGCCGCGTTAGCCGAGTCGCACATGACGGTGCATACATGGCCAGAGCGTAAATTTGCCGCTTTCGATGTCTTTATGTGTGGGCAAGCGAATCCAGAGTTGGCCGTCCCTATTTTAAAACATAGATTTAGCGCCAGTAGAGCAGATGTGGAACACTTAAAGCGAGGGGAAGCGTTGCCCGAAATCAACTCCGGCTATACTCCCCCAGACAGACCGCCAGAACGAAGGAAAGTAAAACTCACACTATTACCGTCGATTTAACTATTTTATCAAAGAAAAATCCTCGCTTGCGCAAGACGTTCACTTAAAATATAGAAACCCCGCCACATTATAGATGCGGTGGGGTTTCTTTTGAATAAAACATAACACCAGAGGAAATTACATACAAAGTATAAGAACTTCTTGTCGCTTGAGGGGGTTCTTTTTTTTTGACTCACTAAAAACATTTGCTCTATGATTTGCTCTATGATTGGCTCTATGATTGGCTCTTGTAGAGGAGAAGCTTACCTTGATTATTTTGTGATAGTATACGATGATGTTTTGTTATCACAAGGAAGTGTTATGTTTTTTCGCCATTCCTCGCTCCGTACGCCAAAGGAGCATGGGGCATTTTTATTGAAATTTGCCCAACGCAACACGGGCATGTTGGTTGACGAAGATAAAGCCCTGTCCTTAATTGATTCGGCGCTTCTCGACCGACCCTCACCGTTATCGATCCCCGATCCTAAGCACGAAGCAGTTGACTACTGGCTTTTTCTGTTTCGTTTAGAAAATGCCCTCCGCCACTCCGAGGGCTGGGGGTGGGGCAGAGAGATCACCAGTGAGTTTATGGCCTCCGCCTGTCAAATTAACCTAAATGCCGAAACAAGCATCTACAGTTTCCCTTATCATACCTGGCGAAAGCATTGTGATCTTAATGTGGGCTCTGCGAAAGCAGGTTATCGCTTTTTAAGTCATGTCCCCTTAATGGAGTCCTTTCGTCATGGCGGATTGTGGTTAATCGATGCTGAATTCACTCAGTACGCCGGCCCTTTGTTGCAACATGATAGTTTGAAAGACCGCGTGCTTCATTTATCCACAAGTACAACAGAGAGCCCCAGTTGTCTTGCTCCTCACTTGGGGAGAAATATTTACTGGCAATGGTGTGAGCGCACGTTACTCCAAAAAGGGCTGGGTGATAGCTCCGATCATGTTGAGATCAGTGACGCGCTCATGGTGGCTAAAGCTTGGTTTGAATACACAACAAGCCTTTACACAACCACTTGGGAAGATAAACTCGCCCGTGGTGAATTAGTCATGACGCCAAGCAACATTAGCGCTGTCTTACAGTCAACATCATCGTCCGAGCTCTTTGCGACGCAAATTCTACACGCCATAATGGAAAAAGCGCCCCGTTGGCTTAGTGTCGCCTGTCGATTTTTTGAGCCGTCGCCCCTGCAATTACCTGCAGATACCGCCACCCGGATAAAAGAAGGGTTCGTACTCTTAACCTCCTCTACGTATGGTGGACTTGCGCGTTCACTCTGGTCCGCCTTATTGGCAGAAAAAGGCAATGACGAGTATTGGTTAAAACCGACTGCTTATAAAGATGGTTGTTTTCCCCTGGTTTGTCAGGATCCCATGGCAGCATCACCTTGGTTAACCAATAAAAAAGCCGGTGAGAAAATAGGGGAATCCGGGGGCAGTCTCTTTTTACTTTTCGATGCGGGACAATCAATCACCCCTATCGCCCATCATATCAGGGGTGAGAGCGCTTCACTGAAATACACCGGCGTGTGGTCATCAAAACCCTTGTTACTCACACAACCGATCAAACGCTGGTAAAGGTACGTGTAAAAAGCGACATGCTCTCTAGAGACATCTCGCTTGGTGTTATGACCGACGAAAATATTAGTGAGCAACGTCCTGGCTATGATTGAGTAACGCCCGCAAGCGTGTTCGTGTTGCCATCAAGGCAAAACCCAGTAAATTACGCCCTTGCCACAATCGTGGCTCTAACGCTCTTGGATCTGAAGACCGTAGTCCTATTCCCCAAATACTGTCGGCAGGGCTTGCTTCAACCAAGACGCAACTCCCTGTTGACAAAAGAAAGTCAAGTAAGTCAGGGTGTTGGCCAAATTTATAACAATTACCTTGAATTACATGTTCAAGCCTCACCGCCTCCCATTTTTCATCTTGATAGTGAGTGATCGAACGCCCCATGTTTTTAGCTTCACTCGGCGATGGGGCGGAGAGAATTTGCTGGATCAAGAGATCACTAGCCTGGAAGCATTGTGCTTTCTTCACCATCATGTAATGCTCAGCAGTCGCATAAAAAACACCGTCATCATCGTGAAAACCGACGGGATCCCATTGGCTAAAACAGCCTTTATCGACAACGTTAGGGTTTCGACGAGAGCCCCAAAAAAACAAATAAGTCAGCGCGCTTACTTGGTGATGTGCAATAACATCATTAACCGTTAATAGTTCCATAAAATCCCTTAGGGTGACATCTATCTTGTTATCTTAACGGGTCTGAGATAAAAGTGGCGGGATAAATGACTTTATTTTTAACGGAACAACATCAGGGGCATAGTCATCGCATCGGCACCTTTACGTGGTGTTCTTCTTGCCTTGTTACGTCGATATGTTATTTACAAAAAAAAGGGGATCTGCTAATATCGAAGCAGATTAACCCGTTCAATGTGGCGAGAACTCAAATGAATAAAAGCAAAAGAAGCGAACATGATTTCCCTCTTCAAATCAGAGGGGTCCCGGAAGGCTATCCCCTTAAAATAGAAAAAGCGCTGATCATTCGAAAAGAGTGGTTAGATCGTATTTTTGATGACGGTAAGATTTGGGAGATGCGCTCTCGTGTGAATCGATACCAGGGTTGGATCGCGTTGATTGAAGCAGGAAGTGGCTTAATTGTCGGTCAAGCATTTATTCATGCCAGCCTATCTCCGTGTGATGAGAAAACTTTGCATGCAGGAAAATCGTTTCACCAAGTGGATGATTTCTCATTGTTGAAAAAGTGGTGCTACCCGTGGCAACTTTCCATGGCTGAGCGTTATCACAAGCCCATCCCCTACAAGCACCCTAAAGGCGCGGTGATTTGGGTCGACGTAAAAGATCAATACGGTTTTTGATGGGTTTTTTACCACATTTTGCAGAACAGGTGTTCGGAGAAGTCGGTAGTCACACTCATAAGAAGATAAATCGCGCGTCAATTGTTCTTTTTCTTTTCAATCCCTCACAGTAAGACGAAAGTTGTCATTTATTGCATTCTCCATAAGTATTTACTTGACGTTACTCGCTGTATCTAATTTGTCAATGCATAAAAAAAGCAACATTCACGCAGGGTTATGTTGCTTTTTTATGGTGACTATAGCTTTAATAGGGCTTAGGTGTTTTTACGTTTCTTTTGACGACGTGTCCATAAACCGGCGCTACAGGCAAAGATCGCGAGGCTCATTAAACCAATCGCAGGAGTCGACACCGGTTTCGGTGTAACCACCGAGCCATCGCCAAACCCGACCGTCACCAAGTGGTCTTCTTTTTCACCTTGATAATAGTGCTGAGTAGGGGAGAATATTTGGTTGTATCGCTCTGTATACGGCGAACTAAATTGATCATTCCAGCTCCCCCCCGTCATATTAACTAAGGATTCACTGCAGACCACACGTCCGCGTAACCACATGTCACCAAGATGCTCGTGACCGATATGAAGTACGTCAGAATAAAACTGGAAACTTTGTTGGTTTGGCGTGGTTTGCCCAAGATTACCGCTTTCAGTGTTGAGCAATTGTTGCTCACCATACATCAAAGATTCATTCTCACTAAAGCTACCATTTTTATCGAGATCAAGCCATAATTTTGCATGATCTGCATAATGAGTGCCCGTAATGCGCTTAAACATATCCATTTTAAAAATGACGGCATCCCCTACTGACAGCTCATCTCGCCCCCAATTGTCGCCACCATCCAAACTCCAAGAAATGCCAAAGGGATCGGTGATCTGTCCATTTTCCGAGTCGCCAAGTTGTTGCCAGCGAGTCGTGCTGTGACTTCCTGCGCCAAAACTTTCGGGGGCATGGATAATTTCTGCCTGGCTGGTCGTCGACAGCATTAAAAGTGCGCCAATAGCGCCGAAAAGTGAACGTGTAGAGAGGGTATGTTTGAGTTTTTTACGCATGATCAATCCTTTGATGTGTCGGTGAAATAATATCGAAGCGATGTTACCATGCCTATAAAACAAAACGCAAGTGTTTCGAGGAGTTTATTTTGTTGATAAAAAACTACGAGGCGTAGTGAAATCGCAATGCCGGATCAGACAAGGCCTCGAATTTAGGGTTGAGCCAATAGCCGGGTTTCGACGTGAAGCGAAGCAGAGCAGGCTTGACGTATTCCCAATGAAGTTCACACGTTGCCCATGCTCTGCCTGTCGATTCTGCCGCAAAACCACTGGTGGAATAACCGCCAAAGGGATCGACGACAAACCCCTCTTCTGGGCATAACCATCGGATCAAAAAAGACGCGAGTGCAACGGGGTACACAGCACCATGGGTGGGGAGGTCTAGTGCTCTGGCGTGTTTTTTGATCGCGCGATTGAATTGGCAATGGGTCGGGAATGACAAAACATTGCCCGCAATACTGCCGCCATTATCACGACTAAAACCGCCGGTGCGAGAATTTGCCGCATAGTCGGTTTCATAGATCTTACGCACGTCCCCCCCTTGCGCAATTAATTTTTTCATTTGTGGTGTGTAGGGGTTTAACACTCGACGGTTATCGGCAAGACAATGCTCCGGCGCATTACAAAACCAAAGGATCGGTTCATATTTACTGGTTAAGTGTGTTCTTTTTTTAGTTACTTGTGTTGACTTGGGAGCTTTGTCATTTGCATTCCAAATCAATCGATCCATTAAATGCAAGTCAAGCTCGCCCGATAGCCTTAAGATCAAAGCTTCTAAATACAGTGAACGCGCACCAAAGGTTTTCTTTAATATTGAGTCATTGCTAATATTTAACGCTAAGTTTGCCCCAGGTACCATTCGTCGTCGAATAGGGGTCAAGACCGAGATGATAAAATCTAAATACCCTTGTTCATCCCAATGTGTGCCATAGCTTCGAGCAATGTTCAGGTAAGGCGGCGAGGTGATACATAAATGAATATCTTCTTCGATGATCTGATCAAATACATGCAGGGAATTTCCCCAAATAGCGACGCCTAAATCCGTCGTTGCCGCCACCATGTATTTATCGGCGTGAACACGCGTTAATTGTTGCTTTCCTTCCTGCGTCAATTGCCAATGACCATGTCCAATGTTTTCAATAAGTCCGGTGTGTTTCAAACTTTGTTGTGCCCAACGGATCCGTTGATGGAAAGTATTTCGACGCGTCCCCGATTTTCCGATGGGTTTTACGTGATTTTTTGCATCGATATTTAGCGATGATGCCACGTCTTGATAGAGTGACTTGTTGCTTTTTTCGCCTGATGCGTAACTGTCAAGTACACAATCCAACATAAATGATTGTTGTTTGATCATAGGGGAGCCATCGTCATCTACTCTGTCTAATATATGGTAGTATGGTAGCATAAATAATTATAAAATACAAGTTTCCGTACACCTGTACCAATATTATGTATTCACAAACGGTCGTCGTTTATGCGCCTTCTTTTAACCGGACAACGTTGTTCCACCACGGCTGATCTTTCGGGGGAGCCACAAAAGACAAGTCAAGTAAATACAACTCGCCGTCATCAGGGACTATCATGCTCTCCCCAATTTTGAAATCTATTTTGGTTGATAAGGTGGTGTAACGATCCGCACTTTCTTTTTTGAACAGTAATGTTAACGCCAAGACATCTTCACCATACCCCCAAGGTTTAAACGTTATTCGCATATGCTCATCATCAACGACTTCCACGACTCGACCTAATGAGGGTCTTCTTCTTTTTCCGTCATCAAAGATAAAAACTTCATCGCCCTGTTTAGTGGGAGTAGCCGCATCAAGTTCGCTCGCTTCTTTTAATAAGATATCCACCACGTCGTGCATGGCTTCACGTTGGGACGACGAATACGTCCCCTCGTTAAAAGCACTTTGACTATTGATCAGTTCAAGCATTTTTTTTTCTGCGTGAGTTGAGAAATCGAGTAGTGTCAAAGTACGACCTTCCTTTCCGACGAATGTAGTGCTCATAAATATCCTTAATCCATGGGGTGCTTGTCTCTGTCTATTTTACTCAATTTATTGTAATAAAGCAATACTTACTATTAAGCGTATTTTATTCGCAAAAAAAATGATATTATCTTGGAGAAAACCCCTCATTAAACTATTGCATCGAGAGCCGTTGGCGAGTACACTGAGGATAACTTAACAAAGTCACATTCAGTAAAGGAATACTTATGGATTCGATTGAAGCACGCATTATCAATATCATCTGTGAACAACTTAGTGTCGAGGAAAAAGACGTCAAAATGGGAGCGTCGTTTTTGGAGGATTTGGATGCTGACTCCTTAGCGGTCGTTGAGTTGATCATGGCTTTAGAAGATGATTTCTCTATTGAAATCACTGATGAAGAGGCTGAAAGAATAACTACGGTTCAGGCAGCGGTAGACCACATGAGAGCCGCCGGGAAATAAACAAACACCACCTTTTTTCTGTGTTATGTGATATCATATTAAAACTTTTAAAGGGGGTCTTATGCTTGTACCTGATTTTGATATCACACAACTCATTCGTAAAAACACCGATCTTGTTTATGCCATTTCACCACAGAGTCCCGAGGCGATCAACGTTGCTTCTGGCTCAATGGTCGCTCGTCACTACCGTGTCTTTAGTAAAGATCAAGCGTTTGATGCGCTGTTAGTTATTAACGCACGCGCAATGCAGTCTCGTGTTGGGAAGGGTACAAAGAGTGATTTGATCTTGATGACCAATGATGAACTTAAAGCAGGGATAGCCCTCGCTGAAAAACACATTGAACCTATCGCCCACCGGTTGTTACCAAAATCCCTAGAAGAAGCCACGGGTGAAAAACGAAACAAAATGTTGCAAAAACTCTCTGCTTTAGCGGCTCCTGCTCTGGGCGATTGTCGTGTTGATTTTATGAAAAACCCCTCGGTGAATAATAAAATTTTGGTGGCTAGTGCCCACCCTGTTCATCAATATGGGCACATTACATCGATGTTGACGCATGACAAACACCCATTGGTTTTTTCATCCTCTGATCTGCACATCGATGAAAAACAACGAGTGTTTGTTGAACGCCCCGAGATCATCAATCAAGCGAGACTCACCGGTGCTATGCAACGCCATACGTACCCAAAGGGCACCGATAACAAAAACATGGACAAGTGCAACCGGACATTGATGTCTCTTTCCGCCCAAGGACACGTGCCCTTATCTAAACATGAGCAGCAACTATTAAGCACCCTTGCCGACGTTATGGGTGATTATCGAGAAGTCCTGTCCGATGAACAGCTGTTGAAGCGCTTAAACCAAGCCATTGAACAAAGAACAGCCTATGAGCCCTTGCCGGCATTTTCCACGTCAAACCCAACATCACCACGAGATGTTTTAATCGACGTTGTCAAAAATTCGGGACAAGAGAGTGTGTTAGTTCACAATGAAGTTCCACCGTCATCGACAGATGTGTCGCCGCAAAATCAACCCGAAACAGTGCGGAGAGCACGGTAAAATAAAAACAATAAACTCTTGCATATCAATTTTTTAGTTGATACAATCATTCCCGTTGATTAAGCACAGTGCGGTCGTAGCTCAGTTGGTAGAGTTTTTGCTTCCCAAGCAAGATGTCGCGAGTTCGAGCCTCGCCGACCGCTCCACTTTGTATAATCATCAACCTTTAATGATATCGGTGTTTAGCGCAGTTTGGTAGCGCACCTCGCTGGGGGCGAGGGGGTCACAGGTTCGAATCCTGTAACACCGACCAATTAACATTGCCACTTCGCACAACCACGCCATGTAAAACATTTACGTCCTGAAAACATAATTTTTTTTGTGATAGTGTAGTAAAAATCACCTACAAAAGGATTTGTTGTGTTCGGGTATTTACTTGCGTTTTCGGCCATCGTCGCCGCCATTGAAATGATGCTTTACGCCCATGTATTCAAACAATTTGATCCGTTATTGTTCGTCCCGCTTTTTTACCTTGCCTCAACCGTCTGGCTCTATTTCGCATGGAGATATAAACACAACCATCAAGCGATGGTGATCGACATGACACCCGAGAACAGGCAGAGCCTGTAGCGATTTATTATCTTTTGTGCCATCGGTCATGGCTTATGGTTTGCTTCTATTCATTGGGTAGGTGTCTCAAGCGTTGTTACACTGTCCATATTACATCGACTGTTCATTGTTTGTTATGGTGTTTTTAAGCTAAAAGAACGGATGTTTAAAGATCAAGCGTTGGCCACGCTGGGGATTTTGATCTGCACGTTTATCTTTGCGGCCGATAATGCGGACAGTCAATGGTGGGGGTTTTTACTGTGCGCTGTCGGCTTTATGGCTTACGCCGTCTCTGATGTTAGTCAAAAAAAGATCGCGAACAGTATCGATTGGTCAACCGCCTTACTGTGGCGACAAGGCTCTCAGGCACTACTTTACTCCTTATTGGTTATCGGTTTTTTTTACTGGCAAGAAAAGACGCCTTTTTTGATGATCGTTAATTATGGCTGGGCATTGTTCGGATGGATCGTCGGCATTTCGCTCATTGTCGGCGTGATCGGAAAAGCCCTTCATTACCAAGCGGTCAAACACTTGCCACTCAGTCGATATACATTGGTTGAGCAACTCAAACCGTTACTTGTTTTTGTGGACGGGATCGTACTCCTCAATGAGCAGGCCAGCACGAGTCAGTTGCTCTCTGGGAGCGTCATGATTTTACTGATGTTTTGGGTCGTGTGGCGAGATCAACAAAAAGCCACTTAAACGGGATGTGGTTACATCCCGTTGAGCATTCTACTTTGCCTAGGTTATTGCTGATAGTTTTTTAACACCAGTACCACTCGTCTATTTTGCTCTTCAAATGTCTCGCCCTGATTAAGTGCCCGTAAGCGCGTTTCTCCCCAGGCAAGAGTTTTGATCCGCTCTTCGGGGATATGAAAAGAGTCTGTCATTAACGATTTTACGGCCGCGGCTCTTTTAGAGGATAGCGTTTGGTTGTACGTCATTTTACCGATCAGTGAGGCGTGTCCATGTAAAACGGCGTAGGCATTCCCCTGGCGGCGCAATTCCATGGCGAAATGGGCGAGCTGTCGTTTTCCCTCCAAGGATATCTCAGTCGAATTGTTATCAAATAACACATTATAGAGAGGGAGCTGTGTAGTCTTGCTTAACCCTTGTAGCGTGATATTAATTCCGCCATTGAGCGGCTGTGGTTCAGACGCAAGTAGCTGTGCACAATAGTACCAACGTTGTTGACCAGGTGCTCCACGATGATCCGGGGATAGGTGATCAACAAACAAATGAGTACTCTCGCCTTGTTCTAGAGGTTTGTCGCACGCAAGCGGGGTTGAGCTGAGGTGTAACTGAAATGCATGCTCCTGTTCTTTAGGAGTGACGATCACGGCATCTTCACGCAGATCTGTGTCCGCTCGATAAGAACCACTCTCTTTCGGGCAAAAAACGGTAAATTCGCCGTCAGAATAATTCAATTTATTAGCAGCTGAATATTTAAACGCCAGCGTAACGTTGGGTGTGTTGATACGACAGGGTGACTTCATGTTGTCGGCGCGGATATATAACTGTAACGTATCATCTGTGTTCGCTTGAGCACTCAATGACGGTGCGAGCAATAAACTTAATGCGGCGATGCGAAATAGGCTAAGTACCATTTTCTATCTCTCCCTGATAGTGAATTAAACGAATGGTGAACGGGGTAAAGTCTGATGTTATCACAAAAATATCGCACCGTTTTTTTTTGCTTAAAATAAATACAACAAAGCAGGAAGCAAAAAAAACGGGATCTGATCCCGTTTTTTTTCTTTGTGAATATGATATTTATGTCTGTAAATAGACGCCAGACAGTTCGTCGCTATGTAACCCATGACAGCGATACCCTTGAGGGGGACGCTTGGATTGGTGGTGGAACTGTTCGTGGCCAAGTGAGAACGCGAAGGGGTGGGCATTGTAGTCTGCGTAATACTGATCACGCCCTAAACTTGCTTCGTTCGCGCCAGAGGCAAAGCCACTGAGGAAATCTAGGCGCAGATTGATGCGGATACACATTTCTCCTTGGGCTTCGCCATGGAGAGAGATAAACCCTTGTTTCGCCATTTTTGTTACGGTGGGTTGGTGAAAGTACCCTCGGTAAAGTTCGGCGTCCGGATCATAGTGCACGGGACTGTTTTCACTGTCGACTTCCATTAAGGATGCGAAAAAAGTTCGTGTTTTTTTTGAAATCATCCGCGTTCCTTTATTCGAAAGCCGAGCCGGATTGCCCAGGTATATTACTTTTCGTGCAAGCATATTTGTGATGATTAGCATGTGGGCATCGTTTATTGCCACAAGATGGGCAAACAAAGAAGCGCATCATGTCATCACCCCGTTTTTCAGTACAGTCTCGACAGTCGCAAGGGGTTTCATAACCCGCGACGAATTTATCTTTTTCGACATCCCATTGCTCCGGGTGTGTTTTTTCTTGCTCTCGCCAGCCGAGATCCCATTCGTCATGTTTCCAGTCTCCCTTTGGGTGAGGGTTTGACGTATATGATTGTCGATTATCAAAAGACTGACTGCCATCATCGTAAGGTAATTGCATCGGCGCGCCGCTTTCCGTCACTAAGCAACGGTAAACTCGCAGTTTAAAATCATTTTCACAGATCTCTTTGGCTCGTTCACAAGATATCCCTCGGCGAGCACTCAGGCGATGACAAGTATTGGCGAGTTTAAACTCAGCGCACCAGCCGCCACCCCCTTGGAAAACAGAATAAACAACAAAAGGCGTGTTGGCCTCAAACGTGTCTCCATCACCTTCGTTGTCCTGCCAGTTGAATGTAATCGTATTCATGTTCATATTCATCGTTAGGTATTCCCTTGTGTTGTCAATAGATGTTGTTGCGTCAAATGAAGCAACGGCCAGCGCAAACTAGGATTAACAACCCAGCCATCACGTGTCTCGCCGTAGGCGATACAGCCACCTGCCGCTTCGGCAGAAAAATAAATCGCATAACGCGAGCAAACATCTTCAAGCCAACGTTTTTTTTTCGTCGAGTAGCTTGTCGCATCCAGCAAAAGAGCGGGTTGTCCTTTTTCCGCTAAAAGTGCGTCAAGTGTTTCATATTCAGTCATGATGGCCTCTGAAATAAACAAAGTGCCTGATGAGGCATTGATTTATTGTTGAATTGGTTGGTATTTGTTGTCACAAAACAGATGGCTGCTCCCCTAAAGAAAATGGTCAGCTGAAGGGGTTCAACTTTTCTGTGTTAACGGACATTATTCTGTCGGCGGATCCGGTGTAAAGGTGATGTTCGCCGGCAAATGCCCATCGAAAATAAGTAACAGGCTTGTTTGGCGAAGTAGATCGATATTTTTTTGTTTGGCATCTCGGTGGCTTCTGGCATAGACCAATCGACACTCAGAAAGCTCCTTTGCCCAGCTATAGCCTAATAAGGTGTAAGCGGATAACCCCTCTTTTTTCGGAGTGTTTTCACAGCGAGAAGTATACGTTTCTCGCTCAAGTTGCATAACTTCGGTTTCACTTAACGTGATGTTATTTTCAATTTTATTTAAAATTCGGTCAACAACGGTTAATTCGGTCATGCTGCTTATTCACTCTTGTCGGGTTTTAATACACGAAACATTACCATATCTACAAGGGGAATGCAATGTGCTATTGCGGTTATGCCCGGCGTCTACTGGGGGCATTAGGGACAGGGACATCCCCATTTGAACGTACGGGCTCCGGTGCCGACGCAACGTCATTAAGGTGTGTTTCTAGTTGCTCTAACACTTTACCTTGTCGCTGACCCGGATCTTTTGTTTGAAATGATGCTTGAACGTCTTTTCTAAATTTCGTTGTTGTTTTTATCCCCTCATCTGACAATGCGCCCACGACTTTTTTACTGAGTTGAAAAGCGGATAGTTTATTCAATTCCGGATCGGACAATACAGAAAGCATAATCCCCTGTGCTTGATGCAACGTGGCCTTCATCTCGAGATCGGATGCAGGTACATTATTTCTCACGAGAGCATTATCTAAGCCTTTGATTATCGGAAATTGACATAAATCCGCAAAACGATCAACCCAGCTCACTTTGTTGTCTGGGATCGCTTTGCTGCTATCAACGGCCGCATTGCTTAAGTTAAGGACAAACAAGCTCGGGTTTTCTTCACGGGCACTCAATCGGGTGTAATTATATCGATGCATCGTACGCTGTCCAAATAATAATGCCGTGGCGACATTGGCTTCTTTGGTGGCGCGATCGTTAAAATTCCAATTATTGGATTTGATCTCATGCAATCCCATATGGCGACGTAATAAAGAGCGGTCATTACCTTTGCATCCTTTCGCGGCACTGTCCGCAATTTGGAATCGGCGATGCAGGGGTTGTTTTTTTTCATCGGAAGAACGAGAGATCCCCTGGATATATGGGTGAGCCGGGGTGATCGGTGCACCGGTCGAAGTGATCCGAGCAATTTTCCCTTCCGAGGCTAATTTGTAGGCTAACGCCTCTAACTTTAAACTGTCGCTTTTTGAAGGTGCTGGATCTAATACAACCGCATAATGTTTTCCGTAACGATTGTCTGGCGAGAACATAGCATCCACTAAAGAGTCCATCGCTTCACTGGCATCGCGCCTAACCTCGTTGTGGCGTTGTTCAAGCTCACTGCCCGTGTGCCCCACAATGTTCGCGCGAACATGGTTTATCGTAATATCTCCCGAGACGGGTAACTTACTGAGCGCTTCATTAATTTTGTTGGTGTCATATTCAAAATGCTTCGGGTTCGTGTCTCGATGATGGCGATTGTGCTGAGCGGCTTGTTGATCTTCAGGGTGCTCATAATGCACATTGACGCCCGAAAGTCGCGCCGCATTATCTAATAGCGCTTGTTCGTTGGTGTGTATTGTCAGCGATCCGATAGTACAGTCATAACCTTTGAGTTGATGTTGCAAATAGTTGTTTATTTGGGTAAGCCCAGCACCGACGCCGATCATTTGCGTCGCTGCGGGAGAGACAACATCACAGGTCACGCCTTTAAATGAGCGTGTAAGGGTGCCTTCATCCGTGTGCAAGGTCAAATCGCCTGCATAACCACCGAGACCAAGCTGATCGTTTAAATCGTTGCCGTTTTTATAAAAAGATGCGTCGACCATAAGGGCAACGTGATGGATATGTAAATGTTTGTTCGACATAATAGTCTGCCTGTTGTCTTATCGTTGATATTGATGGTATCACATTTGAACATCAGGCGACGGTTCGGTCAGAAACAGTGGGTGTTTTTATCGGCTAAAGCGGTGTTTAGCCGAGGTGTTAAGTTAACCGGAGACCATGCTGGTGAGATCGTCAGCAGAGATCCCTTTCAACATGCACCATCGGCGAAGCTTACGCAGTGAGTTGGACTCTATTTGGCGAATGCGCTCGCGGGTCAAACTCATTATGCTGCCGACCTCCTCAAGCGTCATTGAATTTCGACCCAAGCCAAAACGATAACGGAGCACATCCGCATCGCGTTTTTTCAGTTGAGCAAGAAATATCTCAATCCACTCAGCGCCTTCGCCATGGTTGTAACCAAATTCTGTTTCAACAGCGCCTTCTTTGCTGATCATCTCAACGAGCGGTGTATCACTATCGTCGGCACCAAAGCTCTTGTCAAGCGAAGCTAACTGATTTGGGGATGTTTGAAGCAACTTCAAGTTGTCCACCGATATCTCTAACATATCTGCCATTTCAGCATCCGACACCTTCGTACCTGAAAGCATAAACTTGTAGCTCAATTTTTGGTATTTATTAAATAAGCCAACAAAGTGAACAGGCCAACGGATCGTTCGTTGCTTGTCAGCCAACCCTCGTTGAACCGCTTGTTTGATCCACCAGGTGGCGTAGGTTGAAAAACGAAAACCCAGCTCTGTATCGAATTTTTCCACCGCACGATAGAGCCCCATGTTACCGTCAGAGATCAACTCAATTAAATCTAGCCCTCGGTTTTGATGGCGTTTCGCAAGTTTAACCACTAAGCGAAGGTTGGCTTCAACCATTTGACAATGTGCATCATTGTCGCCAGCCTGTGCCTTTGTAGCAAGATCGATTTCCTGCTCTTTTGTCAGTAGTTTTATTTTACCAATTTGTTTGAGGTATGCACTGATGATATCTTGCCCGACTATCGGCAACTCTCTTTTTTTATCAATAGAGTCATCAAAGGTTGCTGAGTTGGTTTGAGCGGCAACTGTAAGCTCGGTATCGCTATACTGCTCTAAATTGTGGGCATTTATTTGTGTGTCTTCCATAGCAGCATTCCTTGCGTATGTTTATCGAATATTACCAAATTGATACGACTACCTGTCGCGGCTCTAGTATAACATAAATCGCTCAAGCAGAGCCGAAAATTAAAGTGTGTTTTTTATTTAACTTGACGTGTTAAAATAGCCTTTCGGCTCTATTAACGATGAGAGATGAATGGTAACGCTTAAACCGTACAAGGTCAAGAAATTAACACCTTTGCAGACAACGTATAAAAAGGGAGCCCCTCGAGTGTTCATCAAAACAACTTTGCTTTTAGAGTTTTAACAGTAATTATTGATTGTGAATGGTTGTTTTTTATTGTAACATAACAACGACCACTAATTAAAGGATCACTATGCGTCTTTCTATCTTTCTTTGTGTTTCCGCTTTCGCGTTCTGCTCAATGCTAATAAGCACCCCTGCTTTTGCAGGGTACTTAGCCTCACTAGAAACGAACAACCTCGGAGAACTCCATCATTTTTACATCAAAAATCAGGTTGATTACCCCGTACGCTGTCGCGTGAGGGCTCGTAATGATGCGGTTTGGCTTGAGTTGGAAGTTAATGGGCACACAGCCCCTTTCCATGTTCCTGAAAGTTTACGGGGTCATGAACTCAGCCTTTCATGTCGACCGATATCGTTGGTGATAAAAATAAAACCTTGGCGTGTAAATCATTATCAAGCAGGCGTTGAACGTGTTCACCATAACGTGTTTTCAATGACTAAGGCGGGTAATTAATGAAAGTGTTCAACTCAACTTTTAACAGAGCAAAAATTTTTTCGTGTACGTTGTTTTTATTTTTCGCTATGGCTACCGCTAGCACCACGTCGGTAAAAACAAATTTCAAACGAAACACTCAAGGGTTTCAGCTAGCTCAAGTGCAAAATGTAAGTCCAAATAAACAACGCTGCTACATTTCGATTGATGGGTATAAATTGCATTTCAACCTTGCCCCCAAGCAAAAGTCTCTATGGTACAAAGCAACCGACAAGCGATTCGACTACAAGTCTTTTAGTACGTTTTGCCGTGAAACTTACGCATAAATAAGGACGGTAAGAGCCAGCCTTATTTTTTAGGAAAAGAAATTATTTTAGGCTGAACGATCGATTAACTTAGGATCTTCCCCGTGATCATTGTCACCAGAAGTTCCTTCAAGAATCGCAAAAACTAAAAACACAATCAAACCAATCAGCGGTAAAAGCAAAATCAAATACCACCAACCCGTACGATTCGTGTCATGTAACCTACGCACACTCACCGCAACCCCTGGGATAATGGTCAAAACCGCATAGGTAACACCTAAAAATGCCGTACCTAAAATTCCATCGACAACCCCTGCCAAGATGCTCGCCAATAAATTGAACAAAACATACATCCAAAATTCTTCTCGTCTCGCTCGCCCGGTAAAGCAAAAATATTTTTTCGTTAGCGCATTAATGTACCAATACATAAAGCCATTCCCCTGTGTGAAATAAAGTAGATGTTTATATCTTTTTTTATGTTATCACATTTGACAATAAAGGTGCCGTACATGGAATAAGCCACCCTTATCGATAAAAACTATTGACTTGTTGCTCTCGTTTGGTATGGTGAATGTCCACCTAGTAAATTTCCGAGGCATATATTATGGAACAACATCTTATTTTTGGTGATGTGGATTATCATGCAATTGATCTAGTGAACCTGTTAAAAAAAACGGCCTGTGACGGGCGTAAACGCGCCAGTATGGATGAGTTAATAGCCTTATCCACCGACAATTACAGCCAGATGCGTCTGCATCTTTACCTTGAAGAATTACACCAAACCACCGACCACCACTCTTTATTTACGGTGGATGAAAACGGCATACTGTTGAGTGATCACGCCTTACGGTTATTTAATAATGCTGAATTATTGTTTGTTTTTTCGAGCACTCCTCAGATGCTCTTTAGCGAAGATCAAATTATCGAGATGTTTCTTGATATTGAACAGGAACTGACCAAAACACTAAACACCCCTGCGGCCAAACTCGATTTAACCTATGAAGAGCGCTGTGATTTTGAAGGACGTTGTGTTGAATGGTTGTTGCTTCGTTCTGCAAACCTGGTTATGGAATCAACGCTTTCTCCGGAGCTCGCCGCCAAACAGGTTGATCCTTATTTCGCGCGAACCACTGATGCTACTGATCCGCGTGGCGAAGCCGTAACAGATCTTGTTGTTGACCCGAACGATCAAGCTCATATGGCGACGTTACGCAAAAATCTCACGGTCGCCATAGAGGCGCTAGCGACAAAAACGCCTTGTGAAGCAATGCCGTAAATAGATTGCGCCATTATATAAATAAGCATAACGCTCAATGTATCGAACAATAGCCATAAATAATGCAGAGATGTCTTACATGCTTTAATGATGATGACGACTTTCCATTTTTAGTATTCCGTGTGATAGTTAAGTTCACTTTAAACAAGCGTTACTTAATGACACACGGAGTTCGTTATGCCAAACAACACCCCTAAAAAAGACAACATCCCGCGCGCCTTAGTGAAAACTTGGATGTGGATGTTACTCAATGGCCCTCTACCGGAAACAAAAGCAAAAGCGCTTGAACGCTTGGAACGTACTTTTGGCACCCTGCGTGGCGCCATTGATTACATGGAGCAAGCGTAGTTATTCGAAGGAGTGAGTAAATAAAACTTGAAACTCTTGCTTAGTGCCCCCATAACACTTAAAATGGGCAAAATAATCCTCATTTTAGTCAATATGGAAAACTAACATGCAACCTAGCATCAATAATGCTTTAGTCAGTCATAGCCCCGGCGGAAACCTTCTCGATTACATTCAGATGGTGCAGGCAACACCTATGCTCAGTGCCGCCGATGAACACAAACTCGCCACAGAACTGCAGGATGAGCAAAATCTCGAAGCCGCCAGAACCTTGATTTTATCGCACTTGCGTTTTGTTGTGCATGTTTCTCGTGGTTATGCCGGTTACGGACTGCCTCAAGAAGACTTGATCCAAGAAGGTAATGTTGGATTGATGAAGGCGGTTAAACGCTTCAACCCTACCGTTGGGGTGCGCTTGGTCTCTTTTGCCGTGCATTGGATCAAAGCCGAGATGCATGAGTATGTTTTAAAAAATTGGCGCATTGTTAAATTGGCCACGACTAAATCTCAGCGCAAGTTGTTTTTCAACTTGAGAAAATCAAAAAAACGCCTCGGCTGGTTTTCCTCTGAGGAAGTGACGTTGGTGGCTGAAAATTTAGGGGTCAGTGAAAAAGATGTCCGGGAAATGGAAAATCGCATGAGCAATACGGACATGCCGTTCGATTTGGGCAGTGACGAATCAGACGTAGAGCATCCTCGCGTCTCCCCTTCGCATAGTTTACTGACTCATAACTCGGATGTCGCATTGACGATTGAACAAGATCAATGGACACTCAGTCAAAACGAACATTTGAAAGACGCCTTGCATTTACTTGATTTGCGCAGTCAAGATATTATCCAATCACGCTGGCTCGATGAACAAAAAGCCACCCTGACCGATTTAGGTCGTAAGTACAGTGTCTCAGCAGAGCGTATAAGACAACTCGAAAATAACGCACTAAAGAAATTAAAAAACAGCCTGCAATAAAACCAGACGTTACTTTACATAGGGGGAGGTTCCCATCCCCTTAGCGTAATCAACGGTTAAGTTGACGGTCGATGCTTCAAGTTGTTTGGGAGAAGATCTTGAGTCTTCACAGCTTAACAAAAACAAAGCCATCAATAATACTACTAGTGTTTCTTTGTACATTTCACACTCCGTTATAACGTTTGTTTCAATATGGCTACGCCACGCTAGATAAAGGGTGATGCTTGGCTTTACGTGCCACCATTAAACTGAATAAACTCTGGTATTGATCGGCCATGATAGAGATGGCGAACCCGTGTTGCATGAACCACCTACCGCGCTCACCCAACTGATGACCTAAATCCGGTTGGTCTAAATGCGCGATCATTGATTTTGCTAATATTTCACCACAAACACGCTCAGGTAACAGTACTCCGCCACGCCCGCCACTGATCAACTCTCTTGTGCCGCCGCTATCGTTCGCAATAACGGGGATCCCGGCCGCTAAAAACTCAAGCACCGTATTCGGACACCCTTGATTTTCACCCAGCACAATTGCCGCCGCTGCGGGCTCGCGCAAATAAGATAGCTCGGGTTGTGCCCCCATAAAAGTAATGGGTAAGCCTTCACATAACGCCAATGTTTCCTCTAGATACGTTTGGTATCGAGGCTCCGCCTGTCCAATGAAACACAAAGAAGCATCAGGGTGTGACGCAAGCACTTGGCGAAAGGCATGGATGATGGTTTTACTGTGTTTACTCGGCGCTACTCTTCCGCTGATAACGAATCGTTTGTCCGTCGACACGTCAACCTGGGCTTGTTCATTCACCCCATTTCGGATCACTTGCACCTCTTTGATCGGGTAGAGAATGTTTTCATTATCTTTGCTGTGTTTAAAAACCAAACAATCCAAGCGCGCAAAGAAACGCGATTCTTGATAGCCGATGGTCTGTTGAAATTCCGTGATCGCCTGCATTTCTTCGAAAGAGTATGCCCCAGGTGAGACGTCGATAAGGCAAACTTCGGCCGGAAGAAATTTGGCCAAGAGTAATTTTACTTTCGGATCAACGTTCCAAAAACACACATTTTTCACTTGATGACGCGAAATAACCGCGAGCAATTGTTTAGTAAGATCATAAACATCGCGTTGCTTATCAAGGTGAAATGCGTTGACGCCCGCGTCCCGTATTTTTTGGGAAAAATGCTCGTGTGTTGTCGGGTTACAGACCGCAACGGCAATGTTGGCATGGCGTTTGTGGAGTTCGGTGGTTAGGTTTAATAAAGAGCGCTGTGCCCCACCCGCATTGAGGTTAGCGGTGACAAATAAGGTGTCTATCGCCTTTCCGCTCGGCTGATGCCAATAATTAGGAAGTGTCCAGAGTCTATCCGTGCGCCCCGACGGATAAGCCGTCAATATTTCTCTAACGTTATGCTGTGCAAGCAAGGATGCGAGATCTTCAGCCGATGTTGAAGCAGGGATGGTTGTTAATAGCGGGTGCGCTTGCTCGGTTTGACCATCAACGGCGGTGGAAAGTGTCGGTAATCCGCCAATTAACGCTTCCTGAACAGCCATGGAAAACCCTTCATAATGTGACGTATTCAACATTACATCAAACGCCGCAAAATAGGGCGCAGCAGGACTAACAAAGCCGGGTAAACGTATCAAGTGGCTTACCCCTTGTGCTTTAGCGGCGCGTAAAAACGTTGTCAACTCTTGCTGACATTCTTTGTTCAGTAGCCCACCTAAAATACACAGGTAAGCCGGTTGTTTTTTGTTGAGTTCGGCCAATACACCAATGGCACGGGTATAATTTTTTTGTGCTTTAAATGCCCCGATCATACCGATCAATAACGCTTGTTTCGGGATCTTTAATTTATCGCGGATCTGCTGTCGTGCGACAAGGGAAATGCTTTCTTTTGCTACGTGCGGTTGATGTCGAATAACCGATATGTGCAAAGAAGGGTTGACAGCGCTTAATTGGTTTGAAACCGATTCTGCACAGGCAATTACCGATGGGACATTGGACGCGTCCCATGTGGTAGGATCATTGCACCAGCCTTGTTGACTGTTGTGTATGACCGGTATTGTTTTTAATCCGCTTTTCCACAATTGATTTAATTGCGGATCACGGATCAAATGTGTAGAGATGGCACCGCGAGAAGCCAGCCATCGTTGAGCGAGCAAGGAGAGGAAGACATTGACCGTACAACCGTTACTGCGGCGGATCACCTTGATCCCTCGCGACACTGGCCATTCTTTGTTAACTTGATGCAGTACAGCAAGCTCTACGCGATAGCCGCGTGAAACTTCTGCTTTAGCCCAATCCAGTACGATTTTTTCCGCGCCCCCCAAAGCCAAACTGGCGATGAGGATGCGCAACGTCTTTTCATTACTGTAGATAGGCAATGCATAAGTCGCCTCGGCATTGGCGGTCAACGTAGTCATAAAAACCCCTTCTAGTAAGCCGTGCCGTCTTGGCTATTATCCGTTGCTTCCGGGATATCTTCAGGCTCAGGGGTACTCTCGTTATTAACCACTTCATTCGTAAAGTCCGTACTTTCAACCGGTTCATCGGCTAAAAAGTCTTGATCTTCGTTGACTGCGAATGTCTCCTCGGCTTGAGCACCTAAAATAATGTCGCCATCATCACTGTCGGCTGTTAATGTTTCTTCGCTTAAGGCTGAATCGATTTGAACCCCAGACTCTTCTGACCAATTTGCATGATTATCACCATCAATTACCATCACTGCCCCAGAGTCTTCGACCGCAAAGCGCTGGTCACCAATAATGAGCTGCTCACCTTGAATTGAAACACGTGCGACTTCCTCTCCATGTTCATCGAGGAAACTCATAACTTTCCAACCATCAACATAAGAAACGGCGGTTAAAACAGCGCCTTCGAAACCAAAGCCATCACCGTCGTTTAATTCGATTTCATAATCATCTTCATCATAATCGTTGTCAATAGCCCATGCATGCATAAACAAGGCGTTGCGTGGGTGGTAGTACCCAGGGAACGTCATGGCATAAAGATCGTCAACGATATCATCATCCCAATCATGCTCTAGACGGTTGGTGCGAAAACCTTTTTTGCTCGCTAACCGTCTTTTTGTTTTCGTGCTTGCCGTGCTTGTCGTGTTCGAAGCGCTCGCCATCGTACTTTCATGAGCAAAACGTTGTTCAGCATCTACTTCGTCATTCTCGTCGTCCACATCAGGGGTGTGTTCGTCGTCGGTCGCGCCCCCTTTTTTCGTTCGATTAAAATAAATTAGGCCACAGGCAATAACACCAAGTATAATAAAAATAGATAAAGGATCTGTCATGTTAACTCCAAAAGTTTCATTGATTACATTTATAACGCAAAGAGTGTATCAACAACACTTTGTTATTACAAGCAGTTAATATTGCGTTTATTTTCCTTTTTTTACACCGATCAAAAATGTAGATGAACATTCCACAGTGGAAAGTGAAAAAACATCCCCTCGCACTACAATGTGCTAACATTGTTTTTGTTAAAGTGTTCGGGTAACCATGCAAGATTAAAAACGTGGTTTCCATTTTGGAAAGCGAACGCACTGGACAATCGCAACGAGTGTGCTAAGATACACTCAACTGGTAGCAACAGCTACTTAACCATTTTTGAAAAAGGTATGACTCATGTTACGTATTCAAGTTTTTTGCTTCTGTTATTGGTATCGCTTTATGCGCTAGTGACTTTCCGACGATCCGGGGAGTTCTCGGGTCTGTTGAGTAGTCACGTAAAAGTATACGTGTCACACAAAAAACGCCCGATCAATGATCGGGCGTTTTTTTTGCTCGATCAGCACAGCCTCCCGTTAAGGGATATGTTGAGAGAGACAATAAAATGAAACAGAAAAACATCGAAAACACAACGATCGCGGCATTACGAAAAAAAAGCGGTCAAGTGAAGCAAGCGGTCGTTGCCTTGGAAATGAATGTACAAGAGCCTGCAGTCAGCAAGTTGGAGCGAAAGCGTATTGTCGACACAAGTATCGACAAGCTTCAACGATACGTCCGTGCGGTTGGTGGCGAATTGTCACTGGCGATCACATTACCAGACGGTACGGTGATGAAGTTAACGTAATAAAAGCTTGAGTGTTTATAAAGAGAGCACTCAACTTTTGAAAAACATGCGGGTGTGTCCGAATGGTTAGGTAGCTGATTGCAAACCAGCGTAAGGGAGAGTTACGATTCTCCCCCATCTGCTCCAAGTTGATAACGGTGTTTCACTACCAGAAAGTGTGATGTTGAAAAGTTACTGTGGGTCGCTAGCTGAGATGGATTAGCATCGGATTGAAAATCCGCCGGGGTAATCCATCCCCATCGCGCGTTCGAGTTTAACCGTCCAGAGCTATTCTTGGTAAAATCTGGAAACGAGTAAACATAATGCTTGTGGCGTTATCGATATTTCCAGAAAAATTACAGAAAATGTTTTTTTGAGTGTGGAGACGAGGTGTTTTCCAGAAAAATAAACCTGATGTTTAGGTCAGGTAAGTAAAAGTTTATGCACCATTGGCCGAGTTTGGTTAGGCGCGAGATTCACCCTTACACTTGCTGATGTGAGAATAGTGTGAAACTCCAGTGATAACGGGTCGCGTGGGGACTTAAGTGAAAATAGGCGAAATGGAAATAAAAAGTGAGAATTTGGCGAGTTTAATTCTCACCTTTTGAAAAAGATATGCGTGAATGGCTGAATGGTTAGGCAGGGGATTGCAAATCCTCGGGGAAACCCAATCCGAGTTCGAGTCTAACCATCCAGTGATTATCTGGGAAAAATCTGGAAACGAGTAAACATAATGCTTATAGCGTTATCGATGTTTCCAGAAAAATTACAGAAAATATGTTTTTTGGCAGTGAAAACGAGGTGTTTTCCAGAAAAAGAAACCTGATGTTGAGATCAGGTTAGTAAAAGTTTTATGCACCATTGGCCGAGTTTGGTTAGGCGAGAGATTCACCCTTACACTAACAGGTGTGAGAAATATGTGAAACGCCAGTGATAATGGGTTGTGTGACGGTTTAGGTAAAAATAGGCGAAATAAAAATAAAAAGTGAGAATATTGAGCGTTAAATTCTCACCTTTTGAAAAAGATATGCATCGTTGGCTGAGTGGATAGGCACTTGATTGCAAACCAAGTTTACGCGGGCTCGAACCCGCACGATGCTCCAAATTCGGGGGTGTAGCTCTAATTGGTAGAGCGGCGGATTCCAAATCCGACGGATGGCAGTTCGAATCTAACTATCCAAACGATAGTCTGAAATGAACGCAGGCCACGCACCATGGGTAATATGATTTCAGGGTTTTGTTCAGACTTTTTAACAAAACTACGGTAAAAGAGGGTCTGTTTTCAGACTTTTTGAAAAGGTTTTATGCACAGTTGGCAGAGTGGTAATGCAGCGGATTGCAAATCCGCCGGGGTAATCAATCCCCATCGCCGATTCGAATTCGGCACTGTGCTCCAATTTATGGGGGTGTAGCTCTAATTGGTAGAGCGGCGGATTCCAAATCCGACGGTTGGGGATTCGAATTCCTCCTCCCCCGCCAAATTGAATATAGGTGACTCACCGCCTGAAAGAGTGATGTTGAAAAAGTTACTGTGGGTCGCTAGCTGAGATGGATTAGCATCGGATTGAAAATCCGAGGAGGCCGGTTCGATACCGGCGCTTCCCACCAATATTATTGGAGAGGCTGAGCATTGGCGAGCTCAAGTGGCTGTAACCCACCCGCACTCAAATAAGACTGTTCCAGTTCGACTCTGGATCTCTCCACCAATTTGCGAAAGCAAACACCTTGTAAGCCCTGTGAGCGAATTTGTGGGCAGATAATGGAGATAAGCGCGGCCGAATGGTGCGGGGTGCTCCCCATTTATAATGCGGTGAAGATACAGGGTATCGGCTGGATTCCAAACCCATGCCTGGGCGTTCAATTCGTCATCACCGTGCCACTTTCTGCTGTTATTCATTGGCGTTAACAATAAAACTTGGGTCGTCGCAAGCCTGAAACAAGTTGTAAGCAAGCTCCGCCTGCGCTTTCAAAGCGGCGTCACGTTGAGCCTTCATTTGATCCCGTTTTTCTCTGAGTTGTTTGGTTTTATCGGTTGCTGTTTTTTCACCACCAGATCGGCGTTCAGAAATTTGTGCTTCTTTAGCGACTTTAATTTCGGCCACTAGATCTTTGTAGTAGTAAACAGCCCCGTCACCCATTCCAGCTTCTGCTTCAACGTTTTTTGGGTTGATCTTACTTCCTTTGAGCACAATGGTAGGGGTTTTGTTTTTCAAGCGTTCAAAGGCCGCTCTCAGGCGTTGCTCGCCAGTCATATTGTCGCTCATGATAACTCCTGAAATTTTTCGTATTGTATACCAAACTGATCCATGACATGTTCAGCCGCACGGATTTGGCTTGTAAAGTGAGCATAAGACACAGGGGAAACTTCTCCACAATCAAAAGAAAACTCAAGGTGTCCTACGCACCTCTCGTGAAGATGTTTCCATTTTTTAGCAATTTTTGCATCTATGATGGAGGATTTGCAGTCAACACAGAACGCCGCGTTAACGACACCGTCCTGATCACAACGGTAGCCATTCGTGCAATAGTTGAGCCCAGCAAATTTGAGGGATATTTTCCCTTGTTCTAACATAGCCTTTATGGCTGATCGCTCTCTGTAAATTTCAGGTACGCCACCGTCATTTCGAAGGTTCAAAATTTCTTTTCCCATTCCACCAGCAAATTTTTCATTGCCATTATAAGCCTCAAATAGAACATCTGTAGACATTTCGTTCTGTACATCATGAATAAGTTTGTTCAGCTCGGCATCAGCGCGAGTGTCTTCGTTTCGAGTGATCCTTGCATAGTTAGTGTACCACTCTGTCATCTGCAACGAGATGTGCTTAAACTGTCTTTTAATTGCTGGCAGTGTGGCCAAATCAAAACGTAAAGACATGGTTGCAAATGTTCGTCGCCACTGATGGTTTGCAAGAGGCCAGCTGTCGCCAATTTTTAAGTCGAGTTCTCGTCCTCTGTTCAACTGGCAGTATTCAAGATAACTTTGTTCATCAAGAATTGTGTCCGCCGTTAAGTTTTCAATTAACCGAGGGTGGCAGGACATGTGTTTTTTAATGTTTCCCTGATATAAATAAGGGAATGACAACATTATTGATTTTGATTTAACGCCGGCTGCGCTTTTTAGCTTTGAAATTAATTCAAGAATGTCTTTACATAGGCTTGAACAAATCCATGTATCCACTTGATCTGGTCCATTTGACAGTTTGGAGGTTTCTGCTGTTATGGTATGGTAAATAATGCCGTTATCATTGTAAGTTTGGAATGATGAGTCGTGAACCCGATGAACCTCATGTATTCGTAACCCGGTAAAGGCCATAAGTAAATGGTGTGCAGCCCATATCGTTCTGTTCAACCACATTCGAACATATTGACTTCGGTAGTTGCCATCCAATAGAGAACCCCACTCTGTCCCCTCAAGGTGTTTCTTTGAGATTTTAGATGGCGAGCAATAACGATCTGTGCCGATCAACGCTCTGTTTTGTTTAGTTCCCTCAATTGTTTTGCATATAGAGTCAATTGAATTGTTGGCGGAGTTCAATAAATCAATTGCATTACCCATGATCTGTGAAGCAACCGAAAGAGGCATAGACAAAGTCTGCTTGGCTTCATCGGTCCCTTTTTTACAATATTTTTTTGCAACCTTACTTTTGTTTAGTCGAACATGATGCTCACCACCTAGGTTGTTCTTTGCATTAATAAGCTGAATGTAAGAACATACAAAGCTTTCAACGGTGGCGTAAGAATAACGTCCGTTTATTTTTTTCATAAGAGCCCAAAAGCCTGATTCGCTAAACATGTCTTCCGTGTTTTTAAACGGGAGCTCTTTTTCAATGAGTAGTGCCTGCTGTACTTTATTTAGGATAGATGAAACCTTCGTTTGCTTATACTCGGCATCTCTGGCAAGAAAAGTAACAAATATAGCCTCTTTTAATTGTACACTTAGTTTTTCAACCGACTTCTTAACCGTTCTAAGCTCATCTAAAACATAATGCTGAAAGACCCACACATCGTCGTTGATGAAGGACAATGGTGAACCATCGTTATCAAACGATACAGCGACATTTTCTACAACAGATAGGTTGTGTTCCTTTGTGGATATGTAACGATCGATACTTAATAAGTTGCTCATAAGAACTCATCTCCTGACCAGAAAGGGTGTGGTCCTTCATTGTCGTACTTTTCTTGTGCGGATTTAACATGATTTTGTTGGCATCGCTCGATGGCAATGTCTATTTTAGCTATGATCAATTTAAAATTTTTATCATGGTGCGATTTATCAACACTAAACAGGCGTCCATTTGTTAAATTCTCTTTAAATGAGATTAAATTCCAAATATCATCGACGGAATCAATAATAGCGGCATGTCGACAACCAAAACATGAAGTTAAATCTGCACAGGATAATGTACCTAGATTCCTTTTTAAGGATTTTTTTGAGAACTCGCTTTGAGTCTGGGGGATCTGGCATCTAGTACCCATAGGGGTGTTCGATTTATTGTCGGTTAGAACAGGTATTCGGTATGACTCTCTAAGTTGAGATTTCAATTCATCAGGACTAATATCGTTCGTGTTGGATTTGGCGACATCCATTATTGCATTGGTAACATTACTGAGTTGCCTATTGTTTTCTTTGGGCGAGCCATTTGAATAATGGCGTTTGACAACAGAGCTTGTGCTTCCTGATCTTAGTACAGCGGACTTGAAACCTCTTTCATGAGCAATGTTGATTTCTGTTTCACGGATTTTTTGACTGTTAAGAGATTCAAGTGCGGGCATTTCGTTTAAGATGAATATTTTAAGCTTTTTGTTTAACTTTAAAGGTTTAACCTCATCGTTGTTGGTTAACCTGAAAAGAAGTCGTTCACTGTTTATATTAAAATGCTTTGATACATTAAGTATATCCAGTATTAATTGATACCCGGTTTTACGAATTGATGATTGCCCAGACAGCGTTGTTTTAACATCTTTATAGTTAGAACGAGGCTTTTGAGATTTTAGGTGCACCCATTCACCGTTAGAGCTTTCAAACTCCACATCGGCAACCATTAAGCCCTTTATGGTGCCATCAGTCCAAGCAGAATATCTTGAAATCAAGTAGTAAGACGATTCCATAAAAATAGACAGAACTTCGTGAAACCCGGAAAAAGGTAGCGATGATTTGTTACCCGTCATATACCCTGAAAAGTTACTGCCAAATAAATTTTTGTACGCCTGTCTATGGATCTTAAAAAGCAGTCTTATCAGTTCTCTGTAATCTTTTTGTTCGTAAGGGGTGACAGGTTTAGAATGTGGTGTTGGTAAACGCCCAGCATTTTTTCTGATCGATGTCGGCACTTCAACCTCAGCAAGTTCAAAAAGTTCAATCACAGCATTGGCTTTTCGCCGTCCATAAAACGCACTTGGCTTTTTGTATAGTAAATCTAAATGCAGTTGATCGATAAAGTTAGCGAGTGAGGATGTCGAAAAAAAGGTGCCATCTTTACGAGCATGTGGAATGTAATCCTTGATCTTGTATACACGATCTAAAAAAGTATCTCCTGCCGAGTTGTCGAAGATCTCCTTTAAACTAGATAAAAGTGAAAACTTATCCTTTAAATCCTCGATGATGTCGGAGAGATCAACTCGGGTGATGCCCTTGGCTTTTGAGTTTACGTATACCCTGTGTCCTCCATCGGAGGAAAAGATGAAGCCTTCTTTTCTTGCGCTAGGCTTACAATCAATGGGGGCAGAGTCATTTAATCGGATCCGAACATTAGCCAGGGTGCCTTGGGTAGTTTTTTCGTTCTGTTCATTTAGAGTATTTAAGGCACCAAATCGATTGATGCACCTTCTATGTTTGACAGTGAATTCCGTTTCTCCAAAAAGCTTTATAGTATCTGGCGAAAATGGATTTATGCTCTTGGATTCAGCCCATAAAACATACTGCTTAAAATAGTTATACATATTTCTTTTAGCAGAATTAGATCTGTCTGAAATGTAGTCAAAAAGAAGCTCTAAATACTTAATTCGCTCTTTTACAACAAGCTTGTCGTTATAGATCTTTGGTACACCTGTACACATCAAAGTTCTCACATCAAAGTAACAATTTTTTTGCTGTCCGCTGATAGGGAAAGAAAATTCGTATTTTGAAAATGTATCATTACTCACCAAGCACCTCCTGAGTGAATGCCTCAAAAGCAACAGCACCTTGTTTTCGTGTCTCTCGGTTTTGAATGATCTGCATGTATTTCAGTGTATCTTTGTCCTGCTCGTGACCCAGTCGGGATTTAACCTCAGCAAAAACGTCACTAAATGGCATGCCGCTGTTAAGGAGTCGGGTGCCGTATTCAGTAGCAAAAGTTGCCCGAAGATCGTGGTACTTGTGATCTAGCGTGATGCCATGTTGATCCTGTAACACCTTGCGCATTTCGCTCATTCGTTTGGTTAACTCATCAGGCTTGAATGGTGTGCCCCGATTGCTGATGAATAGCCTCGGTCTGTCACTTGGTGACTTCTCTGCACGTAGAGATGTTGATTCATGCGCTGCGTAAGCGCACAGGCGCTCATAAAGTGCGTAGGGTATATCAATGTCACGGCGCTTGTTGTTTTTTGTCTCTACGCCGCTATGAGGGCCTATTGATAGTGTAACGGTATGCTTTTTAAGTAGGCGTTGTGTGGCAACGTCACCGACAAATTCTTGTCTCGGCATGGTCAGAGCCTCTTCTTCGCGAAGCCCACTCAGTACAGACAGGAACGTGCATAAAGTAAAGTGTTCTTTGTTTACGGTCGCGAGACCCTGCTTCAGTATATCCATTGCCTTCGCGTTGATTGGGCAAAGGTCGCGCAACCCCTTTGCTTTGCCGGCCTGTTTCGAAACGCCTTTTAGTTTCCGTGGAAGGCGCATATCGCTAGTTGTGACATCAAATCGTTTTCCACCCGTGACTCCGTGGCTGACCATGGCTCGGCTTTGCAGTGAAAATGGTGCGTTGATGCTTTCGCGATCAAGCAACTTGTTGTCAAAAAGCCAGAGGTAAAACCGTTTTACCGCACCAAGATACAGGTTGCCTGTTGAATAGGCCAAGTCGCCAGATTTCACCTGTCGCATGATATGCTGTTTAAATGCGTAGGTTGGGCGTTGAAGTTTAACCTTTGGGAATTCATCCCACTCCATGTCGTTATCTTGCATAAATTGAAAATAACAACGTAGCGACTTAGCTGCGGATAGGTTGTTTTCGTGTTCACAAGATGGATCGGCGATGAGATCTATGAGCCACAGAGACGCAGGGATTATTAGCTTTCCTGTGGTGTCGTCGAAAAGAATGTTTGTGAACATATTCCCCCCATCACCAAACAGGTCATACGATGATTTATCCTTGCCAAGACGTAATGATAAACCTGTTCGAACTTGCGACTCAATATACTTAATCATGAATTATTCCATTGGCTTCACTTTATCTTCAACGAAACGGATTTCATTTTCAGATAGTCCAAATTTTACAAAGAGAGAACGATCAACGTCTTTTGAGGGTAAAGACCAATCTATATCGGAGCTTGCAGAGAAGTCCAGTAAAGGCACATAGCGCCATTTATCCGACGTGTTATCTTGAGTGATCTTTAATATGGCAAGCATTAGTCGGGCAAATTTTGACTTTATGTAAATCAGGGCGTTTTGAGCTTCTTCTTGTTTTTCGAACTCGCCGATTGATATAAAAGTCTCTGTAAAACCAACGCCTGGGGGCATAACCATAGGTGAACTTAATGCTTCGCCGAGAACGCCAGACCCATTTGCCTTAGGTAAAACTACCTTGTAGGAGTTGATGTTTGGTGGTGCAGATAGGTACTTTTTATCAATCCATTTGTACAGGCGCTCGTTAGATACGCGCCCAAACATTTTCACAAATAACTCAGGGTTAAGTTTTTCTCCATCGCAAAAGATAGTAGGTAGATTTTTGAATGCGTTTGACGCTATCCTACGATCCGATATTTTTTTCATCAATGTAGGATGATCTTCATAAATTGCGTCTGAATAGCGGTACTGCCCCCTGTTGGAGACAATTGAATCAAGCCCGCGATCCATGCGCTTAACCACTTTTTTTAAGATGGAATTAAGTTCATCAAAAACTGTAAATGTGCCGATTGGCTCGTAGCTCGAATTGACATTTCGGTAAATTATAGCAACCCCTCCTTTAATGTCTGTGCCAGGGAAAACGGCAGTAGAATCTTGCTCGTAAAACTGCACCTTTAGGTGTGGGTCTGATAGCATCTTATCATTCCATTTTTTATCTGTGCTACCAGCATTAAAAAGAAACCTCCCCGGTGATATCAAGCTGTACCTATCAGAAACCCTTTCCGCAAGGTCGTAAAATGCGGGGTAAATAGGTGTATCTTTTGTGCTTTCGCCTTTGGCGCTTTCTTGGTAAGGTGGGTTTCCCACTACAACATCAAATTTCATTTTCCATTTTCTCCAAAAAGTTGCGCACAGATCACTTCGAAATCCTTTTCTCTCTTCGCGTAAGGTGTGGTGTCCAGATGCACTATGTGCGAACGGTCGATATTGCCGGCGTTTTCATCAAATCCAAAGATAAAATTGCGTGCTATGTTGTGTATAATTTCGCTTGGGGCGAATCCGTAAACCTGATTTTCAAGGATGTGCTTGAGACGGATGTCAGGATCAGGGATAGCAAGCTCAAGTCCCTTGTGAAGCCGCTTTACGATTTCAGCGATGAACAAGCCGGACTTCATGTAAAGATCTGCGAATGTTTTATCCGGGTCGCGGAATAACATTGGGTCTTCCTCTTCCATTTTATCAACCATCATTTTTACTACTTTCTTAGGTGTAAAGATCTGGTTGGTTTTCTGAGGTGGTATGTAGTCGAAAATATCCTCTTCCTGAGCATCATCGAAATAATTGGACAATGCTTCTTTTTTCTTGATGAATTCCTGTACAGATTCGTTAAATACGACTTCGTCGAAAAAGTCGTACTCATCCCTTAGCGTACGGAACTGATCAAGCGTAATCCCAGTCACTTCTCTGAACACGTTGTCGCTTATGCTAGTGTCAAAATCACCAAGTGTTGTACCGGTGTTACCATAGGCCATCAGGAATGAGGGGATCGTTCTAGAGAAACCTCTCAACCGAGAGCGAACGTCATCTTCTACCGTTCGTTTCTTCTTGTTCTCTGCGTTTTCAAGTATGTTTTTTGTTGCAGTCTCAGCTTGCTCTTTAGAGGCTTCTTTAACCTTGTCTGAGATCGAACTGTTTAGTTCTTCTTTGATTTTGTTTTGATTTTGACGAAACTCTTCGTCAGCACGCGCCTTTGCTTCCGAATCTTGAGCTTCAGCGACTTTTCGCTCGTATTCGATCTGCGCCTCTTTCTGTTTAATAGATGCGCTCTTTTGTTCAGTCTCAACAATGCGCCCAACGGCTTTGGCGGAATTATCAACGATGGTGTTCGCAGCCCCTTTTGTAACACCAGATTCGCTAGCAACATCCTCAAGATCCTGCTGAAAATGCTCTTTAAACGCACTCTCGACAACTTTTGATAGTGAGTCGTCATCAGCATCAGTGCTGTCGATGGCATCGCCTACTGAACCATAAATTTTCTCACCGAATCGGGCATCTACCTGTTCTGAGATAATTGACTTTGACACAACAGCATTACCATCGTCATCCACTTCGACGTTGTTGGTATTTATTTCAACAGACGTCTTCTTGGTTGTTTTCTTACCATTGTCGGCGGGATTAAGAAGGTTAAGTATTTCTTTTGCTTCTTGTGATGCGAATATCCCGGATATATTCTGGAACAACAGGTTTGACATAAACCCCTGGCGCACAACTTCCCTTGCCTTAATAGACTTAGGGATAGTTAGAACCTGTTCTGCGTTCAACTCAACCATACGACCTTCATCATCTTCCGCTATGACCGGGAAGAAGTTGAGTAACTCTTTTACGTTTGATTTGCGTTGTTCGCTTGTGCCATTTCCGTTGGTGGTACCACTGGATAGGTTGTTGGCAAACTCTTCATAGATGATCAGGGTTCTCTCAGGAGAGAAATCGAACACATAAGCGTTTTGTTTTTGTCGTGTCTCGCCGTCAACGACATACTTCCACGGGCTTTGTGCGCGGAATGCGGCCTGCATGTACCTTGCTGGCGACTTGAGGTTTGATAGCATCAGGACACCCGTCCACTCAGGAATGGTGATACCAGTAGCTAATTGACCTACAGACAGTGTTATTGTCTTGTCATTTGTGGATATTGCTGACCGAACACGATCCAGTGCCTGCTTATCAACAACAGCTTCGTCATCAATACGTCCGTCACCGGCAGCCAAGACAATCTTGTACGATTTGAAAGCGTCATGTTTTTCAAGTAGGCGTTTTAGCGCTTTAGCACTGTCGACTCGATCAAGAAGCCAAAAGGTGTGTTTCAGCTCATTTCTTAATTCGTCTGTGGAGAAAGGGTACTTGTGGTTGCTTGAGAGCGAATCTATCCAGCTTTTGACGTCAGAAAGGTGAGTGAAGGAACCGTCTTCTTTCGTTTCAAAGAACTCATTCAGATCAAACGCATAGTCAACATTCTTACCATTAACTTGCGAGCCTCGACTTACCTCTTCTGTGATCATTTGACTCATTTCGTACGAGAACAAATTAAGTTTTGGGAGCGAGCTATATGGATTAAACGCTTCCTCTACCCATGTCGATTTTGCGAGTTGCTCATCTTCATATGTCCAATTGTATATTTCATTGTCGCCGAACTTGCCAGATGCCACCGCCTTAAATGGTGTACCTGAAAGGTGTAAAGTGAAAGCGCGTTTAATGTTATCAAACGCAATATCTGTTTTGAATGTATCAATGCCTTCATGAGCCTCGTCCAAAACGAGCATGTCCCACTTTAGTTCTTTTATCCATTTTAACTTGTCGTAATCACCACCAAAGTAAGCTGAGCCTTTGAGATCTTGAAGTGACACGAATGCAATCTGGTGTTTTCTGCCGTCAGCCATCTGATTAACAAATTGTTCTCGGGTCATCACAGGGCGCTCTTTAAGCGAGTCGCTTGTTGATATAAATGCATAATCTGTTTGCCATGCGACAAATTTTTCGAAATCATCAAACCATGAATTAGCAATCGCTGGTCGATTGGTTACGATTAATACGAGGCTTGCGTCAAGCTTTCTCGCAAGATCGTAAGTGGCCAGCGTTTTTCCAAATCGAGGTTTGGCGTTCCAAAGGAATTCTCCGTCAGAGGTATTCCGTGCGTAGTCGGCCGTAATGGTCACTGCTTCATCTTGTTCAGGGCGTAAAGTGTATTCTTCAGTCCGACTGGATTGTTCAAATTTACCATTTACGAAGTCGTGAAAGTCATGGAGCGACTGGTTTGGATCGGCAGGATAGAAAAACCACTCGTGAGGAAAATCTTGCTCAATACCTTTGTTTTTCCTGAGGTATGAGTGAAGTTGCTTGTCTTTAAACCATTCTTCCGAATTGGCAAACTGGGCCGGCTCAGACCAGATTTTTGAGTAGTCTAATGAAATAGCTGCTGTTTGAGTTTGCTCTTTAATGCGCTGATCCACATCAAAACGCTCGGTGTAACCAATCTTAACCCAGCCATCTCGCTTAGGGGTGTCTGGTAACGTATAAGCATATATCTGAGGGTATATGGTTTTTGTGGTTTTAATGCCTGTGCTCATTACTTAACATCCTTGTCGAAAAATTGCATTTTGTTTTTGGTCCAATCCATTATTTTAACGCGCTTACCTGGTACATCTACCCATGTGGATTCTGAGTCAGTCTCATTAAAGAGAGACATTTGTTGTTTTGGACGTTTTTCTTTTTTATCTGATAGTGGTATCGTGTACTTGATGCCGTCCATCTGGAAGACATTGTAACTGATTATTGTCGCGATATCCTTGAATAAACCATAAACAGGTTCATCACCCCATTTGTCAAAATAGTAGTCGCGGTAGGTATAAAGTAGGTTTTCACGCGCAAGGAGAAGAGAGTCTCCGCTCCACTCAAAACCATACGATGATTTGTATGCTTCTTCAACAAGTCGTTGCCATTCTGCCTTGTCAGTGACGGCCAGATTGATTTTTGTTAGTTTCCTGTCAAGGAACCCTACACGTTCGGATAGTTTTATAAGTTCACCGGTATCCATGTCGTAACGTGAGGCCATATAAGGTGCTTCCCCACATGTCACCTCAAGCCAGGTTCTCTTGACATACGTTTCAAGGTCGTCGTTTTTATAATTAGCGTCCACAGCGTCATTTTGTTTTTTTACGATCCACGTGGGCGTAAACACTTCAGCTTTGGTTCTTGTGCGCTCTTTTCGGATGCTGAGAGATTTTAATGCACGAGGCATTATGATGTGACCATTTTTCCCCGTGATAAGATCAGGCGTGATTTGGGACCTCGGGCTGTAGTCTTCATCTCCGAGGGAGGTGTAGTTGTTATTTGCCCAAATAATGTTTTTGGCCTTTTTCGCTGTCGAAGATGTTCTGTCCACAAGTAAGAGATCAAGTATCTCAGGCATTTGTTCGCGTATTGCGTTTTCAGAAACATCAGGTGATGTTATTTTTACGTGTGGCAAAGGAGAGCTCCTTGAGTCCCTGACGTTGTTGACTACAATGCTTACAGTGTTGTTCCTCGTTACAGAGGAATTATTATGAACTTGGGGATTTAGTTTTTTTAAAGCCAAAATAACACCTCTTCGTTAGATGATTTTTAATTGCATTGCGTTTAAAATTATTTTAGGGTTATTTTTTGATAGCGGGAAAGCTAAAGACCTTTGCTCAATTGTGTTGATATATGTTCCGCCCCTGCTTTTTTGATCATATCGTCCCACGATTCAAAATCAGTATTGCTGTTAATGAAGCTATCAAGTTCTTCTTGGTTTATGTTTTTGAATTCTTCTTCGTTTTTGAAGGAGAACTTGCTGCTTTCGAACATTTCATTCAAGCTTCCGAACGTTGTGTGTTTCGAGAGGAAGCCTGGGTTCAACAAAACATCAAGCGTTACACTTTGCTTGCCGTGGAGTCTCTCAGCATTATCCATAAGCTTTTTGATACCATTGTTATTTATTTTGATAGCCATGCTTATTATCCTCTTCGCGGTGTGTATGATAGTTTGTCACATACTATATCACAAAGCAAAAATGATTTCAGAAATATTTATTGGGATGGTTACAATTAAGGGCTGTTTTAATCTACTAAAAACACGACTAGGGTGAGTGGTTGCTCCAAGTTTAGATAAGGGTTTTATATAAGACCAAATGTGAGAGCGTGATTGTTTGCAGTCTCGGACCATCGCACATCCCATTTTTTACCGTTGGTATATGACAAAACTTCTTCTGGTGAACTGAAGGATAGTGGCAGTTGAGTTAGCTGTCCTCCCTCCTTTTTGCAAATAACAAATTCAGGGTGAGCAACCGTTCCTGACAAGTCAATGGTGTAAGTTATATCATTCATAAATTAGCTGAGTCCTGTGGTTACGTGTTATTCACTACTCAAAACAGCGTTGTCTTATCTAAAGAGGAGTGTAGTAACCTTTGTCCTGAATGTATTCATCCCACTCTTTACGCTTGACGTTGGATGGTACTTTCTTATCGATGAATTTAACATCTTTGCCATCACAAGCAATTTTGGCGTCTTCATCAGAGCCAACAGTGGCTACTTCAACACCATCAATAATTACTGAATATAGTGGATATTCATTTGATATGGGTTTACCTCTTTGTTTGGTTATGTTACTTTGTATTTTATCAAAAACAACATTCACTGTATATAGTTAAGTTTTGTTTTAACACATGACATTTTAATAATGGTGTTTGAGAAACGTTCCACATTGGAAAGCGGTATTAATAGCCAAACCGATCGTCTGTGTTATTATCTAAACCATAAAGAGGACGCAGAGTGTTTTCAGAATAAATGATTTAGCGATTTAGGGGGGTTACGATAAATCAGTAATCTTGGAGGGTTACGAATCTGTCCACCCCCGCCAAATTAACAAGGGTGTTTCACTACTTGATAGTGTGACGAGGTAAGAAAGAATAATGGAGATGCTGGGCATTGGCGAGCCCCGGAAGCTGTAACCTTCCCGCATTCAAATAAGTCTGTATCCGTTCAACTCGGATCGTCTCCACCAAATACAAGAGGTAAGATAGCAAGCGCAATAGAAATGCTTGTTGTCCCCTCGATTTTATAACGCTGCGGTAGCTCAGTTGGTAGAGCATCGGATTGAAAATTCGAGTGTCACTGGTTCAATCCCAGTTCGCAGCACCAATTTATTGGACGTATATGCAAGCGGTCAACGCGATCAGACTGTAAATCTGACGGCTCAGCCTTCGAAGGTTCGAATCCTTCTGCGTCCACCACACAAAGTAGATGAGATACTGGGTATCGGCAGGATTCCAAACCCTCGCCTGTAGGATTCGATTCTAACTATCCAAACGATAGTCTGAAATACCGAGAAGCCAAGTAGTATGGGAAATGTGATTTCAGTGTTTTGTTCAGACTTTTGAATAAAACAATAGTAATAATGAGTCTGATTTCAGACTTTTTGAAAAGTTTAAGCACGGTTGGCAGAGTGGCAATGCATCGGATTGCAAATCCGCCGAGGGAACCCATCGCCGATTCTGTTTTTTGTTGGTATTAAAGATAGTTGAGAGTATGTGTGGTGTTTTTGTTTAATAACAAAAACACCACATATACTAAGTAATCCTTCTCTTTTTTAACCCTGAATATATAACATCCTCACACCTAAGTGGGGTGAATGAGTTTGGTTTTTTGTTTAAAGCATCTCTATGACACGCTATGGCGCCAGCTGATGTGGCAAACGAATGTATTCTATACCCCTCTTTTGGGGTTAATCCCTGATCTAAAAGAAATGCTGCCGTGTATGCAGCAATGTTCATTGTTTGGTTGAAATTTTCTTTCAAGTGTACCTCTAGCTTAAGGGCATAATTTAAGTAATCCCCAACAGGGATACCTAGATCTTTTTGGCGCTTTATGTAAGCGGGTATCCTTTCATCTTTGGCGTTCACAGGTCTAACATACCCTATTATAATAGGTTTTCCATTTTTTTCTTTTGCGTCTTTTATTGATTCTGCTATACAGCCACACTCCCTGTATACAAGATAAGACTTTTTAAAAAAATCCATAGTTGTCAATTTTGTTTTGCTGCCACCATAAACCCTAGAGTCTGAACTCATTATGCATGATGCAATAGCTGTTACAGGGGAGCAGCCGGAGTCAGATGATAGTGCTGCGACCTGATTGCACCATATTCTAGAATCTGGATAACTCAAACCCATAAAAGTTGATTCAATCCAGTCAGCAACATTTCTTGGCAACAACTTTCCTGTAGCATTAAGTATAATGAGTTGCATGTAAGAATTTTCATGGATAATATTTTTTAATAAAGAGTTTTCTTCTATGACAACATCCTCGCCCCCTACCCACTTACCTATATTGCTGTAAATAGATCCCCTTAGACGATCCCAGTAATTAAAATCAGTCATGTAACTCACCTTTGGTATAATGGTAATTATCATCAGATATTAATGAAATTGACGATATGGGCTTGTGGGTTTGTTCAACGCCATGAGCAGCTATTCCAGGAGAGCACAATATTTGAAATAAAGACACGGCCTCTCTAGGTTTTACGTCAAGCTCTATAAAAATAGCTGCGCACAAACCTGTTCTTAACCAAGAGTAATTATTTAGTTCTGATTCCTCCGTGAACTTAACACACCAATCAATGACTTTTGAGCTATTTGGGTATGAAGAAATTAATTTTGCTATTATTTCTTTTGAATAAATATCCACACTACCAAAAAGATTGCCGAAACCTGGGGCTATATGAATTTCACCTTCACCCAAATTGTCGGCTTCAGTTGATAATTTTTTTGCCAATTCTACAGGATTGTCATCTATATGGGTTAGTATGAAGTTCATGGCGTCTTGCACCTCAAGAGCCCCGTTAGACTTACCCCCTAAAACCATAAGGCCTATGGGTAGCAGGTGCTCTTCCCCTGACTTACTTACACCCGCCGTTATCGATGCCCGTGTTGCTGGGTGTCTAGGCCCTGGGTTTATCATGCTGACGGCTAGTTTTTCAAAAAGCTCGGATTTCTCCTTATCAGGGAGTTCGGAAGTAAATAGTAGTAAAATAACATCCGACAATCTTTTTTTATTCATTAGCTCGACGTTGTCATATCCGTAAATATAGTTTTTCCTGCTTACATACGGGTTGTCCGATGGTTCTTCCATGGAAATATCAGTGTTCATGTTTATAACCTTGTAGTCAATGTGCTATTTATTTAGTGATGCTAGTCGTTGAAATATGGGTGGCACAGTGTCTCTATCTATCAAAATATCAATAAGTACACATCGCTTTTGTGTTAGATCTATTTTTTCAAACTGTGTCATGTTGGTTACAGAATAAGCGAGTACTCCTGATGCTTCCGCAATTTTGGCAATATCAATGCGTCCATTATCTATACCTCTAACTTCGGCGCCAGAAAGCCGCTGTCCATGCATGGCCATCCCCATTACAGAGTCGTTAAGAACAACGATAACAATATTTGTATTCAATTTGTTTAGCATTTTAAATTCATTACTACCCATGGAAAATGAGCCGTCGCCCATAACGACTAAATAACTCAGGTCGGGTTGTGCGTAGCATGCACCGATAACCGAGGGTATTGCGCAAGCCATACTTGATTGTTTGAACGATACGTTAACTGTCTTTCTCGCGTTATTTTTTGATTTTTTTACATTCCATCGATTCAATCCAAACAAAAAGCTATTGCCGGTATCAAAAAATACCTGAGTATCCACAGGTGAAATCGACGACAGATAATCCATAATTATCTCGGTATTGATTGTTATTTCTTTTTGACGTTTTGGTGGTGGGTTTTGTTTGTTATTTTCATGAAATGAAGTTGTTTTTCCCCCGAGAATGTTTGATAACTCGCTATTTACCACTCTGTCGCTTATGTGGTATTTCTTAGTTCGACCTCGATATAAATCTGAGGCCCGGTTACTGATGACAGTTGTTTTATTTAATACACTTGTATTGTCGCCGATATTATATTCAGTCAATTCACCATTGAAATAATATACATTATCAGACTTTTCTATGGTATCAAAGGCGGTGTTGTTCCCAGCCATTCCAACCATTCCTTTGTAGTTGGACACCCCTCCGTGAATAAAACCACGGCTTGCAGGAGTGTCAAGTATAGGTATTCCCTTAACCCTAGATAATTCAACAAGGTTAAATAAGATGTCTTTGCTCCTCTCGCCAATAACAATACAATCATTCTTTGAAATACTTTCTAAAACGCCAGATATACAATGTGACATATCATCGAACACTTTTACTGGCTCTGACATAGAGGTTAGGATATCTATAGGAACAAATAACACTACAGGCCTTTGATGCTCAATCATATTAAACCAAGCTAAATTAAGTTTTTGCTCCAAATGCTCAACAGAGCTTATTTCGTCGCAATAGCATGTAATATCGGAAAAAATAGACAGTGTATCCACCCCTCCGCGTCGAGATGTTTGGAAGGCACCTTTATCATGGGATGATTGCTTTTCATGAGGAGCGACAATAAAGAAGGGTTGTCTTTCCATATACGATGTCGCAGTTCCATTTACCAGATTGAGTATTCCAGGACCGGTGGTCGTAAATACAAGGGCTGGTTTGTTGCTGTATTCGTAAACTTTAGAGGCAGCATATGTGCAAGTGTTTTCGTGGGCTGGGTAGTGATCTTCTATTGTGGATTGAGCTATAGCGTTTGTTATAGATTCAATGGCTCCACCTACTATACCAAAAGACTTGCTTACACCTTTATTGATTAAATAATCAATTATACATTCTGAGGCTAGTTTTTTATTTATACTATTCACTTTTTGTCATCCATAATTTTAAAGCTTTATGATTGTATCACTTTTTTATTGGTATTTTTTTTTATTGGTAATAATCTAAAGATATGAGTTTGGTTTTGACAAACGACATTATTGCGGAAACTCAATCAACGCTGTGATATTCCACATTGGAAAGCGGTATTGATAGCGAAACCGCTCGCCTGTGTTATTATTTAAACCATAAAGAGCACGCGCAGTGTTTTCAGAGAAATGAAACTTACGACTTAGGAGGGTTACTGTTAATACGTAATCTTGGAGGGTTACGAATCTCTCCGCCTTTGCCACATTGAGTGTTTGTGCAAAAGCCTGACGAGTTCAGGAGCAACGACTTACCTAGTGCCTTCGTGAGCAATACGACTCCAAGCACTGCGGAGCACAGGCACTCTCTTATTAATGAATAGGTCTAATCGACGCCTGAGCGTGCGATAGATGAATAAAAAGTTTTTGGAGATGCTGGGCATGAGTGAGCCCACCTGACTGTAAATCAGACGTCCCTGACTGTGGTGCGAACTCCACCCATCGCCACCAGATACAAGAGGTAAGACAGTAAGCGTAAATAGAAAAGCTTATTGTCCCCTTGACTTAATATCCTGTAGTAACTAGCTTGCGAATGATGATATAGAGTAGCTTCCGTCATTTCTGGAAAATTCATAACTCCCAGTATCTGTGATGTCAACACTGAACTTGTCGACAAGATACTTTATCCTGTCGATGACCCCGACCAATGCGTCCTCTGGATTGATTGGTATGATAAAATCAACCCCGAACGTAAATGTTGCACCTTCAAAGTTTAACACGAGATCAGAGAAACGACGTTTTGAGGTTATGTTTTTATCAACACCAATAAAAGAGCGCCCGCTGCTTTTGCGAAGATAGTCAACTACATCGTCCTTTATTGACTCTTCGATGTTTTCAAGGTCTATATTCGTCACATTCATTTCATCTAATAGAGATTTGTCAATCGCATTGCACATCTCATTGAGCTCAACGACATTTTTCATCATGTGGATAGAGAGTGAACGATAATCACTAGAGCTGTTAAAGGAATTAAGGTAAATCTGATCAGCGATACTTAAGAACAAGTCTTGTACTATTTCCAATGTTGATTTATCGAACACTGACTTTGGCAGTACTATGTTTAAGTTGACATTGCGCTCTGTTTTTTCTAGTGTTCTGACATTAGTACAATAAGAGTTGCTTGAGAAGCGACACTCCCATATGGCGTTCATCGAAAATATTTTTTCTTTTAAAAAGGTGCATATATTTTCTAAAGCCCTTTTTTGAACAATAGTCCCCTTTTCCGCAGAGTCAAACGAGGACATGTCTCTTATTGCCTGCTTCTTTTCACCTTCAACGTAAGGATCAGTGGCACCAAAGAGCCCCATGTAGTATGGGACGCTCGTGTGGTTTTTATAATCACCATGATCGTAATGACCCAGGCTGTGATAGCTATTTCGACGAATGTAAGTTGCGGGTAAATATTTTTTGCCCACAGAAATAATGTCATCTGACAAATGGATCAAATCTTCACTAGAGGTATAAGTCATATTTGATTTTGCAACAGCATGCAAGAACACATTACCTGTAGGGAGTGATTTTTCAGATAGTTTCAGTAGCATGGAAACCGTTTTCTTACAGCTTAAATCGAATGCCTTCCCACATGCGGAATCAAGGATTTGTCGTCGGACACTGTCGGAGGCCATGTTTCGATCACGATCTTTGTCTAAAATTCTATCAATAGTAACTTTTTCATACCCCATAACAACGACAATGTCAGCTCCTGGAATAAAAGCCTTTAACTGACGTTTGTAAAAAACGAGTCCGACACGCTCCTTTTTATTCCCGAGGTTAGGCCCTTTTTTGTTTAAATGGAAAATTTGTACATTCTTTTTCTTTTGATTGATTTTTATCTCTTTACCTAAACAAGGGTGTTTAGGGTAAAAGAATTGATGCCTACTTAAACTGATTGCATCAAGGACTTCACTACTCGCATTTGAAATAAGAAATGCGTTACCTTGTAGTGGTTTTTTCAGAGTGAAGAAAGAGTACTCTAGCGGCTTTAGTGAAGAGTCTTCGCTAACGGTGTTTTTAGATATACGTATTTCAACAGCCTGGTTGCCAGATGCTGCCACTATACGAACACCATAGTCTCGCAACAAACACAGTGTAGCAAGTTTAAAACCCTCCCCTACATGACCAATAGTGCTTTTGCCGTCTTTTTCTGAGCCTGCCCAGAACAAGTTTTTAATATCAAATACAACATTAGGTAAAAAAAACAAAAAGCCGTCATCATTGATTCGGTGTTCTTCGATTTTATCAATATCAATATCATTATCTATTGCTGCGTCGAAAAAATTTTGAAAAACATCACGAGCACACTGTGCGGCATCCCACCGAGCTTTTCTCGCCCACCCAGTGGTAATGCTGGAGTGTTTAACTGATTCGGTTTTATGTACTTCTAACAATTGTAGAAAGGGAGGCATGGTTAAGTCTTTTGTTTGGTTATATTACAACGTATTTTATCAAAAATTTCGGTTATTGTATATAGTGAATCTTGGTTTTAATACGTGATATTGTTGCAAAAACATTTAATCAGTGTTGCAGCATTCCATATTGGAAAGCGGTATTGATAGCCAAATAGATCACCTGTGTTATTATCTTAACCATAAAGAGCACGCACAGAGCTTTCAGAAAAATCAATTGACGATTTTGGAGGGCTACGAGAAATCAGTAATCTTGGAGGGTTACGAATCTCGCCACACCCGCCAAATTGATGTAAATGGTGTTTCACTACCTGAAAGTGTGATGTTGAAAAGATTTTGGATAGGCTGGGCACTTGGTGAGCCCCTCGGATTGTAATCCCGACGCCTCTGGCTGTATCAGTTCAACTCTGATCCTATCCACCAAACACAAGAGGTAAGATGGCAAGCGAACTAGAAATGTTTGCCATCCCCTCGACTTAATATGGGTCGCTAGCTGAGATGGATTAGCATCGGATTGAAAATCCGAGGAGACCGGTTCGATACCGGTGCTTCCCACCAAACAATGCGGAGCACAAGCACTCTCTTATTAATAATTAGGGCCAACTGCCGCCTGAGAGTTCGGCAGATAAATGAAAAATTTATTCACGACCATTTGAGCGGGATAGTGTGGATGTATTTTTCGATGTCACTGTCACGTTCGCCATAAGAGGATATGCTACGAAGTACATCATCAATAGCCACTTTTCCGTTGCGTATACAAAACCATTGAGCAAGTGGTTCTCTAAAAATTGCTCGCTGAATGGTCTTTGGTGTTAGCCGGATAATATTAGCCACATTGGCAACCACAGTGGGCATTTCTGTTCCAATGTAACGACCACGATCCGCATGCTCCTGAGGGATGATAAGACTCCAGCTCGAAGCACCCGCATAAAAAAAACCTGTGGCAAACCCAGGAAGGATAACTTGGTCGTTATAACCTGTCACTAAAAATTTTGGCGGATTTTCTGAGGGGGCTGATTTCTCTCTTTGCTCTATTTTGTCACGGGTAAGACTAAACACATGCATGAGCGCACTCAAAACCACGTGCCCTAAGAAATCATCCGTATGGGAAATAATAATAAGTGGATAGGGTGTGGCGACCAACTCAGTAAGCGAAATTGACTCCCCTTTACGTTGCTCTGAAGCCAGTCGTTCAATCAGGCGATCAATGAGCGGATTTGATGGATCATTGATGCAGTCGCAATGCGTTGCACTGAATTTAGGGGTGGATAGTGTATCACCCTCTTTTATTTTTGATGAAAGCCAAGTGCAAAATAGAGTTCGGTCATTAGGTTGCATTTTTCCTTCTGTGTAGTTATGAAGCATGTGCTCGAAGGTTTTTAGCATAATCCCATCGTTGTCGTGCGCCCACGTGATATGGTGGTTTGTTGTGGTTTCATTGTTTAACATGGTCTCATCAACAAAATCAAGATAATCACTGTTTGTGACGACACCGTGTCGCTCTCCCTTGTCGTGAAAGTACTTGATAGCTACTTTAGCTTCCAATGGTGTGCAGAAAACAATGCCACCCTGCTTGGACAGACGAGGGAATAAAACATTCTCCTTGAATGTTTGATAAGTTTCACGGTTTTCTGAGTCAATCAGAATATTATCGCGCAGATAGTGATCAGGGATCTCGCTGGCGGGAAAATTCGGGATTTTCTTTTGCTTCAGTATCTCATGGAACACTGGTTTTCTTATTGGCCAAACCGTCATCGACAGCAGGCTTTTGGCTTCATATGAAGTGATAGTTTCGCCAAAGTGCTTTGTGATCAATTGATAAAGCCGCTCTAAGCATTTCTCTTTGTTTGATTCGCCATCATACCATCGACCGGTAAATAAGATTCGATCATGCAACTCACCCGGCGCTTGGTGTCCAAGGTATAATGCATTCCAATCTTCCCAGTTGAGCGATTGAGCAACGAGATCACGACAAAACCCAAGCGAAGGTGATATGCCGTCAAATGTGTTTAGCTCTTGTTTGAGTTTTTTGATCCGTGACTTTAAGGTGTTCGGGTTTTTAAGATAAATCTTCATCGTCCATTTTCCTGTTAATACGATGCGTCCCCTTGACAGGTGTACGCCTCCAATGCACTTGACACATCGCCAAAAATGGCAATAAAATCCAAGTTTTTTATTTTTACAAAACCAGATCCTCTTAGAGGTTTCCCCGCGACGCGGTGGAGGCGGAATGCGTTCTGGAACACGATTGCTAATATATCATAAAAAATGTTCGATGCTAATTATTTTTGTTTAAGATAAAATTGATATAATTATTTAGGAGGGGTACAGTAAAACGGCAATCTCGGAGGGGTACAATTCGTCATCACCGTGCCACATTCGTTTCGAGATAAACAAATAGGTTGCACAGTTGGCAGAGTGGTAATGCAGAGGGTTGCAAAATCCGCCGGGGAATTCCATCGCCAATTCGAGTCTAACCATCAGCATTGTTTCTTAATAACTTAAATAAATTCTTTGTTGATTTGGTTGAGTGTTGACTCGTAATCGATGGGTTTACTTGTGTTGATTTTTATTATAGGTACATTAATTAGTTTGGCTACATGGTTTGCGTGAGCCTCCTCGGCGTCCTGTAGCGCTTTAAATTCTTTGATCGGGTGAATGTATGAATCGCGCCCCTTGAGCCTTGCCACGATATCATGAGGGTCGCAGGTAAGAAGTATTATTATCGATATATTGATTTTTTCAAAGGTTATCTCAGGTACTAAGAAGATGTTGTGGTTTTTCGTGAATAATGAAAAATGCCCATCCATAAGTATCTTCGAGTCAGGTAGCGCGTTAACAGCATCAACGAGAGCTTCATTATTTGCGGCAACATCCTTGGCTATTTTAGCAAGGTTCTTTGTTAATCCTCTCTGTGTTTTTATCAAGGCGCTCGCCGAGTAGTGATATACATCAAGGTCCGCTTTTAATCTTCCGCAAAGTGTCGTTTTACCTGTTCCATGAACGCCAGCGACGAATACTACTTTATCAACCACTTTAATTACCTACACTTGTTTATTTTCGATAGTTTAACATTTCAATCAAACAACTGCACACAGTTTATTTGTTTTTTAAGTGAGTTTCGAGCATAAAACAGTTCATGATCCAATGTCGGCTATTTAGGCATCACCAACAATCTCTGTGTAGAGCTTTAATACGTGAAATTATTGCAAAAACATTTAATCAACGTTGTGATGAGCCACATTGGAAAACGGTATTGATAGCCAAGATGAACGCCTGTGTCATTGTCTTAACCATAAAGAGCCCGTATAGTGTTTTCAGCAAAAGATCAATTGACGACTTTGGAGGGTTACGGGAAAACCGTAATCTTGGAGGGGTACGAATCTCCCCGCCGAATTGAGAACTTATGTCTGTATTACCGAACAATCGGCAACCGAGCGAGAAGCACTGCTTGTCTCGCGCCAATGATCAGGTTTGAACATTGCTTTAGGAGCGGTATAATTACTACATTCATATAAGTATACGTAAGTTGATATGACTTATGGGATTTTTACGTCCATCTGGTTTATCTAGTTCGTCTTGTAAGGTGATCTCTTTCACTGTTGATGCGAGAAGGAGTTTCGGCCACCTTGTCTATGTTAGGATCGATTATGTTAACAGGTTTTTTATCTTTTGTGGCTTCGGGGGTTTGCTCAGCTATAACTCCGTTGTATCGGGAAATTATATCTTCCATGCCAGGGTGATCAACACCCTCGATGTAAGGGTAAGCTACCCCGTTTTTAGCTGCTTTTAACCGTTCTTCCGTCCACCACTCTTTTACATGTTCAACAGAAGAACTGCATAAGTTCTGACAGGAGCCTTTAGCAAGCTGACATACGCCCTTGCAAATTCTATTTGAGAGATCCATGGTTAACCCTCCCGAGGAAGATAAGTGCATTTAATCATCTATGATATCATATTTTAATTGGGTTTTACTAAGAACACTTGAGATGTTTAATGAAAATTGGCGATATCATCATGGAAGCGGATCGAAAAAACCGTGAAAAAACAAAGAGAGATAAAAAAAATAGCTCTATATTGAAATTAGCTAGTAGATTTTTGGCTTGAAAACCCATAGTGTTGGCTCAGCATCAATTCACGAAACAGTCCAATAAACAGCCTTGTTTAAAGAGGTTATGTCGATTTAGACCAATGCTAATCAGACCCGCAGCACGTACTTTCCCCACTTTGTTGTCGTAATGACGACCCCTCTTGATTTTTTATGATACAATTCAGATATTAAGTTCGTTTGGGTTTTAAATGGATGATATGTTTTTAATATTAACGAATAATGATAATTAAGCAGGAGTAAGTTATGAAAAAGTTAAGTTTGGCGCTGTCGATAATGATGTTTATAGGCACAGCTAGTGCTGAAGTTGTAGAGGATTTGAGTGGTTGGGATGTGGATGGTACCGGTGACTGGTCATATTCCTCCGTAGATAACTCTTGGTTCCAAAATGCCAACACAAGCGTGCCAACTATCTTGTTCGATCCCGCAAGTAGCGCTTTAGGTAATGCTGTGTCTGGTGAAGTTACAGTTTCAGCGGGTGATGATGACATGATAGGTTTTGTCTTGGGTTATAAAGATGGCGACAATGTCAATGTTGATGCTGATTATTGGTTAGTCTCTTGGAAGGGGTTAGCTCAAAGCGGTTGGGGAGAAGGGCTCGCTTTTTATCATGTGACCGGTGCTTTGCAAAATGGCGAAAGCATGTGGAACCCATATAATCACTCATCTATAAATGAAATTGCTCGAGGGAATAATTTTGGAAATACAGGTTGGGATAGATATGAAACGTATTCGTTTGATATCACTTACGAACACAATCTGATAAGTTTATTCGTCAATGAAAATTTAGAGCTATCTTTAACCACGGGTATGGCTGGTGTTAGCGAGTTTAAAAACGGCGGTTTTGGTTTTTACGCATTTTCTCAGCCAGGAATAACTTACGGCGGAGTTGTTTATGATGAAATCGCTAATGTGGTTACCGAAGAACAAGTTGCTGCTGCAGCTGCTCAAGTGCCATTTTCTGGCACTGCTCTTGGATCTTTAGTTGTTTTTGGTCTAGCTTTCTCTCGGATACGAAAAAACACTTAGTTAAAAAATCAGTATAAAAAAAGCCCTATTGTTCAAAAAGGGCTTTTTTTGTTTGGTGAGTTTTTTAACCTCTTATCTCTTGTGCTTTGTAACCAATTTGCTTTGGTGTTATATTTCATTAAATAAACCCCGATACACCTATGATGTAGCGGGGTTTATTACTCTAATCGAGCGCGTTAGCGAGGTGGGGTTGTCCTTGTTTTAGAATATTCAAATAGCCAGTTTCAATAAGTTGACAGGTCAGCTTCACCGCATGCGTGTCTTGCAATATTCTCTTTTACGAATGACAACTAATAAAAGCCCAAATAACACTATTGCGCCATGAAGGGTGGGAGAAGAAACCTTTTCAATAGATGGTAGATTGTTGTTTAATGCTAATGATGATAGCTCAGTGCCGCTTTTTATATCATTGTATAATTTAACTTCATCAATAAACCCATCGAAAGATGCATTGTTGTTGGAGCGAGCTCCTATTCTCACTGATGACCCGCCGACAATTAAACCGTTATAGCTTATTGAGGAAGTTTCATCACCAGTTTCGTCGTACGTTTTGACTGCAGAGCCGTCATAAGACCAGCCGACAAATTGCCATTCATTAAGTTCAAAGGTGATCCCTGTATTGACCCAAAACCAGCTTCCCGGCAACGTGTCAGTTTTTATTGCCCAAGATAGTTTCCCGTGAAGTAAACTGATTTCAAAAGAACCTTCGTTATTGAAAATCATCGATGAGCTTGAAAATGAGCGAGGGTTTACCCAGGAAGAAAAACTAAAGCCAGTTGTGGTGTCTAGCTCGTAACCAAGATGTACGCCATCCTCATCGCCATCAAAATCAAATGCCTGGCCAAACTTACCATGTGCATAAGTTGCATCGCCAATAAGGGTTCCGTTATTTTCCCCTAATGCATCGTTGGTGTGACCGTCTGCACTCCAAGATCCCATAAGTTCTGCTTGAGTGGGGAGGGTAATTGATAACATAGCTAAAAAAAATGCTGTTAAGACCGTTTGATGACTTTTCTTACTCATGAGAGATAACCTTGTTTTTTTTAGGATGTTTCCCAGTTATCCTGCAAAACCCGCGCCACTATAACAAGTTAAGATTGACAACCAATTAAAGTTACGCGCTGCATTGTGCAGAGTTTGCATTTATTTTTTTTAAATACAAAAAGGGGGTTTTGTATGGATGTTTTAACTAAACGTCTGACTATTCTCGTGATTGCATTTTTATCGACGAGTGTAAATGCATAGCTAATCAACGGAGATTGGTTAAATGATGGAGGCAATCTATCTCTTGATTGAAATCGCAACAAACGCAATGTTCACGTTGTTATGATTAAGGGTCAAGTGATTTTCAATAAATAAGATACTTCCCTTGAGCCACACTGTGTTTTTGTAAAAAAAAACCAGTATTAATTTATACTCTCAATAAATTCGTCGGTTTTTTTTACATGTTGGTTTTCAAAAATAACAAGATGTTTCTTTTTCCTTTGTGGCTATGTTAGTTTAAGATGTTTATCTTGTGGTTAAGTTAAAACTAACGTTTTTTGTTTTTTCGACGAGAAAAAACGAGTATGCCGAATATGATCGAAAATGCACTGCCCGCAAGTGGGACGTCACTAATAGGTGCACTGTTAAATGGCGAGTTAGGGTTTGCTTGGTTAAGTGACGGATCTAAAAGTGAACTCATGGTCACACCACCATCAGAAACAAGGTAAGTCCCTTTTTTAGAGAATATTGAATCTTCGTAATAACCACCACCGGCAAGTGGTCCGTGACCATACCAAGAGCCAGACTGAAGAGACACCCCACTCCCTTTTAGTTTTTGTCCGTCAGACCACCCTTGAGGATAACTGTAGCCGCTCGCCAAAACTCCGTCACCAAAAAGTTGTGCCATTTGAATGGCCTCATCAGCCTTGGAACCATTTGCTCCCAAGTTTATTTTTCCAGAGCTACTAGTGAAACTGCTATAAGCAGTTGTGAATAAGTTTCGAAATAAAGTGTCCATCTCTACTGCAGTAGGGAACCTCCACCCTTCATAATTACCCCCTGCAACAATTTGAGAAGAAACGGTATCAACGGAGTCTCCTCGTGTTACGGTTAAGTCCATCCACTCCAACCCAGTCGCAACATCGAGTGTGCTTAGTGAGTCATTTTCACTTAACCAATCAGTCTCGACAAAGTTCGCGTTTGCTGCTAAAGAAAATATAGAAAAGACGATACCTATAGCTGTTTTTTTCATTGTTATGTCCTTTTTGGAATTTTGCCAAGTTTTAAATATACGGAGTGTTGAGGTTAACTAAGCAAAATTCGCACCTATTTTTCAAAATAGACGATTTTAAACCTTTTTTATTAAATAATGTTATATTAGCCAAAAACAACCCACACAATAAGTCATCGGAATTGACGGGTGTTTTTTCGTTTTGATAACAAAAGGAATCGTTATGCGTGAATGTACCACAGAGAACTCGCACAAAAAAAACATAGTGTTTAGTGACGCGGGGGATAATGCTGATCTTATTATTGAGTATCTATCTGAACTTAAAGTGGAGTATATCTTTGGCGTCCCTGGTGGCGCAATAGAACCCCTCTTTAATGCTATAGCTCGACGGACTGATGATAATGCCCCAAAAATAATTGTTGCTCGTCACGAGACGGGTGCGGCTTTTATGGCGGAAGGTTACGCTAGGGAAACGGGTAGGCTTGGTGTTTGTTGTGCAACCACAGGCCCCGGTACGACCAATTTAATCACGGGTGTTTCTTCTGCGTTTTCGGACAAGATCCCTCTCCTTGTTATTACTGCTCAGACGCCATTATCTAAATTTGGTCGTAATGCCCTGCAAGAGTCTTCGTGTACAGGGATAGATACGGTTTCTCTTTTGAAACATTGCACTCGTTACAGCACGATGATCTCCCACGGCGAACAAATGCAGACAAAATTAATTTCTGCGATCATGGCAATGAATCGAACACCGAAGGGGCCTGTTCACCTAAGCATTCCTTCCGACATCCTTCGTCAACCAGTAGCGAATAAAAAAGAAGTCAATATAAACCTTTTAACAAAAAGGCATGCCATGACAGACAGTTCTTCAGTTGAAATGCTGGGGGATATATTGTCAAACGTAAAAAAAGTGGCGTTGTTTTTAGGTAAAGACTGTGGCTCGGCAATTAAAGAGATTTTAGAATTCGCAGAGATCACTAATTCCGCCATCATAACAGATCCCAGTGGTAAACGATGGATTGACGCGGAACACCCCAATTTTCGTGGTGTTTTTGGGTTTGCGGGGCACCAAAGCGCATTGGAAATAATGGAAGATGACACGCTTGATTTATTGATCGCCGTTGGAACCCCTGTTTGCGAACTTAGCACGAGTGGGTGGTGCTCAAGTTTATTGAATGAGCGCCTAGTGCACATTGACTCAATAGCAGAGCACTTTACAAGAACAACCATGGCTAAACATCATGTGTGTGGTGATCTGAAAAGGGTATTTAAGCACTTAAACAACATCACTCGCCCAAAGGTAACGCGCGCGCCTAATGGTGGGGTAGCGATTGCGGGTAAGGGGGTGGCGCTGATCTCACCAGAAAAATGTGTTTTAGATTCAATCCCCTTAAAACCACAGCGGGTTGTGGCTGAGTTATCTCGAAATATCCCGATGAACTTTAGACTCCATATAGATGCGGGTAATGCTTGGGCTTGGTTTACTCATTACTTTCATCGGAGAGACACTCATGGGCATTATCATATTGCCATGGGACTTGGTTCGATGGGGTGGGCGATTGGTGCATCAATAGGTACTTGTTTTGGTAGTCAACAACCGTCGGTTTGCATCACGGGTGATGGAAGTTATTTGATGTCGGCTCAAGAAATCACTGTTGCGTTACAGCATAAAAAACCCGTGATATTTGTTGTCTTAAATGATCAAGAGTTGGGTATGGTAAAACACGGCCAAAAATTAGGCGGCGCTGAAGAAATTGGCTTTGAATTACCAAAAATAAATTTCGCAAAAATGGCACAAGCCATGGGGGTTGAAGGGATCACTGTTTCAACACCCCAAGAGTTAGTTCAGATTGACTGGCAGGCGTTAGGTGATAAGCAAGGTCCTACATTGATTGATCTGCATATAGACCCAAATGAGATACCTCCAATGGGACAGCGCGTCAAAGGTCTAGCGAATAAAAATGAATCAGCAACCCCTGGTGGCTGAATACTTACATGACACAGGATGTGAAAATGAAAGCAGCAATTGTAACTGGCGGAAATTCGGGTATAGGTTATGCTACCGCAAAGCTGATAAAGGAAAGAGGCTATGATGTAACGATCACAGGGAGATCTCAAGAGCGTGTTGATAAAGCTGCGTTAGAACTTGGGGTTAATAGTTTTTTGGCTGACATGGCAGACTTGGAAAAGTTAAAAGAACTCGCCACGTTATTTAAAGACGGTTTAGATGTTTTGGTTCTCAATGCGGCCGTCGCAAAGTTCGCCCCATTATCGCTTTCAAATGTAGATGATTACAATGAAATGATGCGAGTCAATGTTCGAGGCCCTTATTATCTTTGTCAATATTTGGAAGATGCGTTAGCGAAAAATAAAGGGGTTATATCTTTCATATCATCCGCGGTTGTGACTAATGGGGTGGCGAACGCTAGCCTATATGCGGCATCCAAAGGGGCTATAGATTCCTTGTGCAAAACGCTTGCTATTGAGTTGGCTGCTAAAAATATTAGAGTTAACACTATCTCTCCGGGAGCTGTGCACACCCCCATACTTTCAAAGCTAGGCCTTGGTGATGCGGATATTTCAGCTATGGAGGAGACATTAAGTCAAACTATTCCACTTAAAAGATACGGAGAGCCCGATGAATTAGCTCACTGCATTGTAGCTCAGGTTGAAGCTAAATACGTAACGGGTGCCATATGGCACGTTGATGGTGGTGTTAATTCAATTTAATTAGAGGTTCAAGATGAATACCGATAAAACAAACAACCATACACCGCCTAAAGCAACGACTAAACTGTGTTTAGAGAAACCATGTAAAGGCAACCCGTACCAACCCGCGAGACTTTATTTGTCTGGCTATGACATAGAAGAGCTCGCAGAAAAATGTGATCCTGTAGATGCCCTGTTTTTAATGTTTACCGGTGAATTTGCTAAAAACCAAGAAGACAAGCAGTTGCTAGCGAATTTGCAAGTAATGTTGTCAATACCAAGTCCACGACATCCCGCTGCGCGCGCTGCGATGAGTAGTGGCGTTAGTAAAACCAGTGAAGAGCATTTACTTCCAATCTCTCTTATGGCATTAGGTGGAACTCAGTCAGGGGCACTTGAAGTCAAAGCGAGCATTGATTTTATTGTTGAGCATTTAGATGAACCTGCGGAGGACGTGGCAGATAAACTGGCCGCATCATGGCGAGATAAGCACAAACACATCGCCCCAGGCTTCGGTCAACTTTACGGTAGCCCTGATAGTCTCTCATCATCTTTTTTGAAAAAAATTGTACCATTAAAACCAGAAGGGAGAATTCTTAATTGGGTATGTCGATTCAACGCCAAGCTTAAGGAGTACGATGCGGGGGTTTTAGATGTTGGTCTTGCCGCCAGTGTATTTCACGAACTGTCATTTGGAGGTAGGGAAAGTGTTGGTTTGTATCAACTTTTAAGAGCGCCAGGCTTACTTGCGTATGCCATGGAACAAACACACAACCCGGTATCCGCAATGCCAATGTTAGAGGATGAGCAGTATGCACTTACCAAATGATGATAACGTTAATACTGAGTATTGGGATCTGCGTCAAGATAAAATAGTAACCAACATTGGCAAATGGGAGGGGGGTAATGATGTGATCATTAGAGGATACTCTCTTTTTAACGATTTGTTTGATAAAGTGAGCTATTTTCAAATTTTAGCGCTTAATGCTACGGGTAAATTGATTTCAGCGGAACTCTCTCGATGGATCGAAAACAGCTTTATGGTGATGAGTTACCCTGACGCCAGAATTTGGTGTAATCAAGTCGGGGCATTAAGTGGTACGATGGGCGTATCGCCTTCCGCAGCAACTGCCGCAGGCTCACTTTCCGCGGACTCTAGGATATATGGAACGAGTAAATCTCAATACGTGGCAATGACGTTTATTGGGTGTTCTTTAAGTGACTTTAAAAAAGGCGTCTCTGTTGAAACGCTCATTGGTAAACTACCGATTAAACAAGGGATGCCTGCGGCACCCGGGTTTGTAAGACCGGTCGCGAAAGATGATGAAAGAATAGCCCCCTTCAGAAAAATGACTGCGAGGTTAGGGTTTGAATCCGGTGAGCATTTAACGTTGGCCGATAAAATATCAAGCTTCATGGAAGAACGATATTCAACATCCATAAATATAGGGGGTTTTTTCGCCGCCTTTCTAATGGATCAAGGGTTTTCCCCTATGGATGCTTATAAATTATACTGCCTTGCTGTCTCAAGTGGTGTTACAGCGTGCCACAGTGATAACTTGCAACACCCTGAAAATTCTTTTTTACCACTACGCTGTGATCAAATTGAATACACGGGGCATAAAATAAGAAGTGTGGATGGGTGATGGGTGATTCGCCATTACCATGCGATACCTGCGACTTTGACGCGAGTTAGTATACGCTTAAGGCCATTTGGTACATCGAGTTTAACCAAAGCGCATAAGCATAAAGCCCTAATAACAGTGCCATGACGAGACTGGTTGCGCAGTTGACGATCAGACTGTGATCCACCGGTTGGGGATATCGCCTAAACATGTTGCACACCTCATCCCACATACCGACACCCTGCATGATCTTACGCATGACAATCAGCATCATGATCAGATTGAACGTTGTGATAAATTGCATATAAAACACGACATCTTCCTGAGAAAAACTCTTTGGCAGTAAATAGCGAGCGGACATCAGCACCAAGGATATTATTGCGATGACTAATACACCAATGGGATCGTAAGCAATGTGCTTTTCCCACCAAGAGCGTTCATCTTCCTTGACGGCAGACTCAATCACGTCGTTGGAGAGGGTAGAACGCTCTTTTACCTTATCATTTAAACCGTCGGATAAGGGGGTGTTCGGTATAATTGACACTTCCGGCTCACTTGACGATAAACATAGGTATGAGTCTAGCTCGAAAACAGCGGCGAGACTTTTCGCGGTTTCTATCGAGGTCGCTCCACCCGATTCGATCCGTTGTAAGGTGCGGCTAGAGACACCCGAAAATTTGGCAACAAGTTCCTGAGACCATCCCTTGTCCGTTCGATGTTGCTTTAAATTATTCAAATACACATTCGTCATAAAAACCCCTTTTTGTTTGTTGTGCTCGGTTCAACACATCGTATCGCATCTCAAAATTAAACGATCCGACATGTCGTCGACGTGGCGGGTTTAGATGAGCATGTCATAATATTTCGGACGGTATCACTGTTAGCACCTAAAGCGCGTTAATCGGCGGTTTCCAACGTGTGTTGAGCGATAGCGACATGACGATAATGGGTTAACTTCAGCCGAGCGAAAATCAGCGCGAGTGTTAAGGCAATCGCAAAGGCGATGTGCCCATCGCCCAACTCTGGGTAGGTCACTAATTTCATCGAAACAAGAATGGTAGGTAGTGCCCACGCGGATGTCTGCATGATATTTTTTGAAAGTGTTGAGGTGACAACAAATTGCCTTTTCCAAAACTCCGACAAAAGCACCGATTGCCTTGGGCCGTGAAGCAAAAAACCAAAAATAAAAAAAACAGCTGAAAACATCGTGACATACATAAAGACAACGCCTAGCGTCCCGTAAAAGTATGGGGAGGCAGTAAGCCCTGAGCTGTTAATTTTCATGAGCATAAACAAAAACACCGCAGAGAGAGTGATCGTAACCAAAGCCCATCTTTGGTAATTATAGATGTTGCTCCGATCATGTTGACTGAGGTTAATTGTATCATTTGCGATCACAGTAGAGGACATTGTTCAGCCTTTTTTTAGAACTGTTGATTAGACAAATACACTAACACAGTTCAAAAGAAAACGCTATAAAACAATGTCTCGACTAGAGAAAAAGGGCGTTCTAAAGCTTTGCGGAGCATCACGGTTTTTATTAGATCCTTGACAAGATATTAGGGAGCTCGGACTCATCGATCAACAAGATCTGTTCGAGGGCCTCCACCGTCAAGGTGTTGTACGTATTGACCGTGCGATCGCCTTTTACCCGGAACTGGAAACGCCCGCCTCGATAATAGTCAGAATCCCCACTCGTGATGATTTTCCATTTACCCGTCAATGCGGTATGGATCGTTTTTAAATAAGGATCGTTTTTAACACTGTAGGGCGCAATATCAAGATCACGGATGAATTTTTGCTTATCATGTAAAGCAAGGTCAACCCACGCTCGATGCTTTTCTGGCGTCACCAATAGACTCAACTTACCACTGGTGAACGTGTTGACCAAGATTGAAAGCGATCCTTGTTGTGTTTGATACTCGATCGCCCGCGCGTACGATTTAGCAAAAAAGGTGATGACACTCTTTGGTAAAGGACGGTCTATTTGTAATGCGCCCTTCGATAACACCAAGCCTGACGCGGCATTGTTAATCGCCAGCAGATTGCCATTTCGGGCACCTAACAAGGACAAGTGCTCTTCGGTGATCGAGATGTTATGTTTACGCAACAGTTGAGCTTCCCAACAACGATGAGCGTCATCAAGTTCAACCTTGCAATAACTTGCTTTTTTGGCGTTATCAAAACGCATCTCAGTATCCTCAAGGTACGTACCATAGAAAAGCGATAGCGTAGTGATCACAATAGCCCCCGGTAGAATAAAACAGGTAATCCCGGCCTTGAGGGACGTTTTTTCCTCCTTTGTACTCGCCGATTTATATTGTGTTGAATAATAAGCGATGGGGCCAACTACGAGCAGGGAAGCAATGTAAATATATAGGTTGCTGGGTTGGAGCCCTGCAAAAAAATCAGTATAAAACAGCAACGAGATCGCGGCGTAAAACATAAAAGGGAGTACGTACCCCTCTGCGAATCGCGAAAACCAATATCCTTCCACTCTCGACTGATGTATGAGGTAGTGCATCGCCAGTAAACTAAAAACCACCCCTGCGCCAGAGATAACCCATAGCATGTAACGATTGTCCATGAACCATGTTGCAAACATGATGGGTCCCGGTGAGATAACAAACACCCGACTTAAACGAAAGCTCTCAGTCAAGTCTGGGTCATGCATCATTGAGAGTGAAATAAACACCGGCACACAGGCTTGAGCCACAATCAAACAGGCGATCAGTAATACCCAAGTTAGATAGGGAGGTAACTCACTCTTTTTCGACGGTTTGGACTCTATCGTGAGTACCCATATCGTAATGAAGGGCAAGAACGTTCCGAGAAAGAACGCGACAGTAAGTAACCCTCCTTGAACGGGGAGCATCAACATTAAACTAACAATGGCCGTAAAACACAACATCAAAGGTTGACGGTTTTTTAAAAAATCAGTCGTTAATTTTCCCATATGGGCATTCACTTGCTCTAACAAAGGCGGGATTTCTTTTACTGGTGTTCCAGTCATGATCTTAAAAGAGGGAAGTTCCAAAACAGAGGCTATATCTTTTGCGGTTGAGAGTGAGGTGGGAGCACCTGACTCAATGCGCTGTATCGTTCTTGGCGTAATGTCGACCATGTTAGCCAACTCTTCTTGCGTCAAACCAATATTGGTACGGGTTTTCTTTAGTCTGGTTAAAACAATGCGTTCACTCATCAGTAGTCCTTTTTATTTTCCTTGTGAAGTCGAGGTAACTATAAAGCAAAAACACATTAAACATCACGATGTCAGGTCGAAATGAACACGACTTGACCACGACAAAATCACGACAAAGCCACCTAAACACATGATATTCATAAATATGAACAACAAAGCATAGTTTACACGCAACAGGCTCTGTTTTATTGTTATGACCTAAGCCCCTTGCAAAAAAAACGAACCAGAAGAGCGATAAACACCGCCCTTCTGCCCTCTGTTATTCGGCATGATTTCCCAATGCTGAAAACTCTTTCGACATCGTAGGGTTGTTTTTTGTAAGTTTTTTGATCGAGACGGCTTGTGATTTATCATTGGCTAACCGCAAGTTTCTATCGGCACTGAGTAGCGAGTCCTTCGTCTTTTTCAGGTGGTCAATAGACTTATCTATTTCGTCGATAGCTTTACCAAACTGTTTTGAGGCCAGATCATAATTTCGCGCAAACCCGTCTTTAAAGGTATTCAGGTTTTCTTCAAAGTTAGTGACATCGATGCTCTGCGTCTTGATGAGATCAAGTTCACGCTTGTATTCCAATGACTTCATTGAGGTGCTTCGTAATAATGAAATGATCGGAACAAAGAACTGCGGACGAACCACCAACATTTTTGGATAACGATGTGATACATCGACGATCCCCGTGTTGTAGAGATCGCTGTCGGATTCAAGCATGGTGACTAAGATGGCATACTCACACCCTTTGGCAATACGATTTTTATCCAACGTCTTTAAAAAGTCCTCATTTTTCTTTTTCGAGGCCGTGGCGTCCATTTCGTTTTTCATTTCAAACATGATAGAGACAATTTCGGTGCCACTCACATCCCTGTCACGAAAAACATAATCCCCTTTAGTACCACCAACAATCTCGTTATCTTTTTCAAAATAAGCCATCGGGAAAGCAGAAGAACGCAGGAGATTAAATGAGTTCTCACAGTGTAACTCAAGTGTTTCACCGATCATTTTGGTTGACATCGCCGTTTTCATGTCACGTAAGCGTTCAATGGTATCGTCGCGATCCAAAAGTTCTATTTGATGTTGGTTAATAAGGCCTTTTTTGTCGAGTTCACTCGATAATTTAGAACGGTCAAATTCGCCGTTGATCAAAAGTAAGTCTTTTTCCATTGTTGAAACGGCCTCTTTTATGGCCAGTTTTTGCACGGTGTCATTGTTTTCAATTTGCGTTTGTAATGCCTGGATCGCCTTTTCCTGCTCGGCTATGAGCCGCTGCGTTTCTTTTTGCGCTTCGCTTTTTACCAATAATACCGCATTGTTTTTTTCAGCATTTGCTAATTTAAGCCGTGTTTCTAACTCCTTTTCGAATTCTTCATCTCTGATCTGTTTTATGATGTTTGAGCGTTCGTCGTTGTCGAGAGAAAAGGGTTTTTGACAGTGTGGGCATTTTATTTTTGTCATTTTGTTTTGCTCTTTTTCGTGGTTTATTGCAAGGAATAGTAACAAGTTTTCTCCCAGTTGTCTATAGCTAGCAATGTCCATCAAAGGTCGGGTGTAAAGAATAGACCTTGTTGATAGCCTCATAAGCAAAGGTGCTTCAACAAGATGCGGGCATTGCAAAATAAGTAGGCGGATGATACGATGTGCGCCACGCAATCCATCAAAAAAAAAGGGGAACATTCATGAATTCTGCTTTCGGCACCGCATTCAAATCCGTTAACGAGATGACGGAGACCTTTATGAAAACATACCCTAAAGGGTATCTTGAAATCGCATCGACACGCCGTACCGGCGCTTATGGTTGGGTCTGCTCGGAAAATAGAGATAACAACCCAGAGCGCCTCGTTATTAACAGTGAGCAAAAACCTTCTCTTTTAGCGGCCGCTCAATGGCTCATGGGTGCTAAAGATCCCGATTTTACGCGGAGTTTAAAACCCCTGTTGGATTGGTATGATAATTACCTTGATGATAATGCCTATGCCTATTTCATCTTGACTTTTAATGGTCAAGTCGGCTGGAATATCACTATTTCGTCAATCGCAGATGAAAAACACCCACAATATAAAGTGTGCGTTAACGTCGATTGTGTTGACTTGGGTGTTGCTTGCTCATTAGCCGTTAATATATTGAACGACACCGATATAGCATCAAAAATTTGATCGGAAAACCCATCGCAGCCCCTAGGTAAAAAGCCATAGGGGGCTGTGCAAGATATTTTGTTTTTACAATGACACTAGCTCAACAGAGCCTTCGGGGAGTAAGTTGCCGATCATGAGTGTAGCTTTTCGTTGTCCACATTCAAACCAGAAATCGGGCGCATTGCCAACACCCTCATCCGAGTCAAAAAAAATCTCGAATCTAACGTTTCGCCATCAAAGAGCAACAGTGCACCTTCAAACATTCCAGAGGCGTATTTTAGCTCACCCACGATAACAGCGTCATGAAATGCGGTGGTGAACCTACTGGCCGCAGTGGTTAATGTCATACCAAAACTGGTGGGGAGAATACGTTGTTTTGTATCAATAAAAAGCGTTTTAAGGCGTTCGCCTTTAAACGGACGTCCCCCTACTAAACACCACGAACTTACCCGCACCGTATCGTTTAGGTGCTTTTTATTGTAAAAAAAACCAACAAAACAGCGAGCGGCAATACGACAGTGTCTTGTTTTTATACAAAACCTCACAACTAGCAGGAAAAACAAACGTTACAGCGCAAAAAAAAACAGGCATAACAATTGCTTGGGGGTACTATCTTCTATTCAAATAGGTATCTTTATGTTCGATTACAATGTCGCTTTTTCTCGCAATATCGGGTGGTTAACGCTTGATGAACAACAAAAAATAAAACACTCACGGATCGCAATAGCCGGACTAGGTGGTGTCGGTGGACAACACTTGTTAACGCTGGTGCGTTTAGGTGTTCAAAATTTTCACTTGGCCGACTTTGATGACTTTGCGTGTGAAAACACCAATCGTCAAGCCGGCGCCATGCTATCCACGTATGACTGTTCAAAGCTTGATACCATGGTCGCCATGGCTAAAGATATCAACCCGAACGTATCAATCACACCCTTCCCCAAGGGGATCAATGAAGAAAATATCGACGCGTTTTTACAAGATGTCGACTGTTATGTCGATGCGTTAGATTTTTATGTCCTGCCGGTGCGTCGAATGGTTTTCAGTGCATGCCATAAAAAGGGGATCCCTGCCATCACCGCCGCACCTGTAGGTATGGGAACCGCCTACCTAAACTTTTCACCGAAAGGCATCTCTTTTGATACGTATTTCTGTTTAAACGACCAGTTGGACATGAAAACGCAATACCTTCGATTTATGGTGGGTCTGGCGCCCATGGCTCTGCATAGAAAGGCGCTTGTTGACCCCTCCAGCGTAGATCTTAAAGAAGAAAAGGGCCCTTCCACCACTATGGGGTGCTTGCTTGCCTCTGGCGTGATTGGCTCAGAAGTTTTTAAAATATTGTTGTCGCGGGGGACGGTTCATTGGGCACCAGTCGTTCAACAATTTGATGCTTACACCAACCGGTTCAAACGCAAGCGAATTATCGGCGGAAACAAACACCCTTTACAACGACTAAAATGCTGGTTTTTGTCAAAAACACTGTAAACCTCATGGTCTCTGTTTTTAGGCGCAACAACAACAACAACAACAACAACAACAACAACAACAACAATGGGAATTTTACTGATGGATAACAATTACCGTTTACAAATGCTTCTTGACGAGTCATTTAAAAGATATGGCGTATTTATATCGCACAATGACGCCTCTATTACCACTCGACATTGCATGGCATTGAGACACGAGGTTTTTTGTGTGGACAAGGGCTTTGAACCGTTGTCGGCTGATGGTATGGAGCAAGATGAATATGACCCCTCCTCATGGCACTTTCTTTTAGTGGATAAGAAAAAGGGATGCGCGTGTGGAACCGCTCGCTTGATCGTAGGGAGCGATATACCGTCTAAAAAATTCTTGTCGACAGAAGATCCTTATCACCCCGATCAGCAAAACCCGCTGTGCGTGGGAGAGGTTTCTCGCATTATTTTATCAAGCGATTACCGTCGCGCGTCGAGAGAGTCTTCGCCAATAATGGTGTTGCTCCTGGCACTAAATTATTGGGCACTTCACATCGGACTCAATAAAATCTACACCTGCATGGAGGCGGGTTTACTTAGGATGCTCCAAAGTATTGATGGCTTATCTTTAATGACGATAGGGGAACGTGTCGAATTTAGAGGGGTGCGGCAGGTGGCGATAATTACCGCTCATGATTTGCTGACAAAACGTATGGCGTATAAGAACCTCCCTCCCGAATCATTGGATGCGGAGTTTTCTTGCTACTTCAAACAACAAGACGACCCTGGTTTGCCGCAAGAAGAATTGACATCTCGAGAGGTGAGCATAAAAACAGTTTGATAGGGATATCTTGATATTTACCCACGGCGTGAACGCCAACAGCCCCTGACCACCCATGTGCGGTGAGCAGGGTTAACACAAAACAGAGGTGTAAGATGGAAGCATTTGTAACAGGCGGAACGGGGTTTTTAGGGACTCATTTGATCCATGAATTATCACAAGAAGGCTGGCAGATAAAAGTCCTTGTGCGAGCAACATCAGATCTTAGCCGAATAGAAGCATTGCCCGGCATTGAATTTATTTTGGGTGACATTACCGACATTGAATCATTAAGAAAGGCGATCCCTGCCAATGTCGATGCGGTCTTTCATTTGGCTGGTTCTGTGGCGGTTTTACCCGCCCACCTTGAACACACCCGTTTTGCGATAAATGAACAAGGCACCAAAAACATGGTTGACGTTTGCCTAGAAAAAAACATTGGTCGATTCATTTACACAAGTACGGTTGCAATATTCGATTGGGAGCATGGCCCCAGGATCACAGAAGATACACCTAAGAATGAATGGTCTGATGATCCCTATGTGCGCTCTAAAAAATTGGCCGACGATGAAGTTGACAAAGGCGTGTTGGCTGGATTGGATGTGGTGTATTTACACCCGTCCGCGATTTTTGGTCGCTATGATCGGGATGGGTGGGCAACGGCATTCAAAGAAGTGAATAAAGGACTTCCTATGAACATGGGGACACCCGGCGGCGGTAGTGTGTGTAATGCTAGAACCGTCATGTCGGCTCACGTGAAAGCTTACCATCAAGGGAAGTGTGGCGAACGCTATATTTTGAGTGGAACCGATCAAACCTGGTTTGAGGTGATGCAAAAAATCGCGGTGATCTTGGAAAAACCTCCGTTGCACAAACCTCTCCCCACCCCTCTTTTTAATTTAACCTGTATGGTGGAACGTTTCTTTTCGGGTTTGATGGGCAAGGAGCCATTACTGAGTAAACATGTACAGGACATTGTCGGGGCGTATATTTATTCAAGCTCGGCAAAGGCCATCGAAGTGTTAGAGTATGATGTTTCAACGGTTGATGAAATGCTGATGGATTCATACACATCACTTAAAGAAGAGGGGTTACTCTAAATGGGACAAAATAAAAAAGATCTGATCAAGTCCGCCAAAGCTTTTGAATTTTATGTATCGAAAATATGGCCTTTACATCGATTGTTCGTCAAATCAAAATTATCAACTCGCTGTGTAAATTGCGCAGCTTCTGAGCATATGATCACACTTAATGATAAACAAGTGTGTGAATTGTGTGAGCATACCCAAGTGGGGCAAAGCGTAGAGGATATAGATACCTCGGCGGACTTGGCGGTGTTTAATGAACTTCTCAGCAATACGCAAGGCGAAGGTGCCTATGATGTGCTCGTCCCTTACAGCGGTGGGAAAGATAGCTCCTATTTGATCCATCGCATACAAAAAGAATTTCCGAGCATTAGGATACTGGCTTTTACGGTCGATAATGGTTTCATGAGCCCGGTGGCTAAAGAAAATGTTGAAACACTTTTACTTAAACTAAATGTTAACCACTTGTTTATTACGCCCGCTCCTGACTTTTACAAAAAACTATTTCGCTATGGGATAACGCATTTAAACGACGAGGGAGGATATGGTACCGTCGATTTTAGTGATGGGGAATTTATTCTTGATACCGCCAGAAACATTGCCACCGAAAAAAAGATCCCTTTGATTTTATGTGGTTACTCTAAATACCAAGTGATCAATGGTTTGAAAATTAAAACGTTTGAGTACCCTAAGTCGCTCGAAAATAAAGATAGGCAATACGTTGCGGGCATGCCGCTATCGGCCTTCCACGATGAACATGAGAGAGCACAATGGTGGCAGGGGAATCGGCATCAAACAAAAGCTCAACCGCGCTTGTTGTTTCCGCTGTATTGCTGGGATCTTGAAGAGGAAGAGATCCTCGCCAGCGTTAAAAAGCAAGGGTTAGTGTGTGAGTCTATTAGTCCAATTGTCACCAATCATCTGTTCATACCTGTGCTTGGCGTGGTTGACGTGCATAAGTTTGGCTACAGTAGCTATGAACCCGAATTTTGTCGAATGATCCGCGACGGAAAAGCGGAACATATCCATTGGCGTAATACCTTTGAGTTTTTAGAGTACACGTCGCGAAACGGTTTGTTTGTCGGCACCCTTTGCACAGAGATGCTCGCTCAAGTGGACTTGACACTCAGTGATGTCGGCGTTGAATTTTCTTAACAAAAATTCACCCATGAGCACTTAAGCGATTTTGTCTGCGCTTTTTATATGAAATGTGACAAATTATTGCTTGTCAGCAGTGACGTTAACTTGTTCAGAGTGCTCTTTCGTTAGCTAAAAGAGCCTTAATACAGCACCCCGCGTTTAATGGGTGCTTTTATGTTACAATAAACGTTCATAACGATAACAAAGAAGGATTTGTAATGAGCCGCATTGAATTTAAAAACCTAGAAGCAATCAAAGCATTGTCCGTAGGAGATACCTTTGATGGTGACAGTAACATGGGTGGAAGCTTTACCTATACGGTAAAACGTCGTCAACAGGAGGGCTTAGTGTTGCAGTCGAGTAGCGATGCCCCGTGGGAAAAAGATCAGCTTCATGATTGGGTTGATATTAAAAATAACTTCTTTGTTAATTGCACCACACCCATGCACCAGGTTAACCAACAGCAATTTCAATCGGCTCAGAAAGCGGGGTATCTTCGTTCTGAAGATTTCGCCAACGCTATTGGATGTACAGAAATGGAAGTGGCTAGAGGGTTAAGTCGGCCTGTTGATGTTTATCAAGTGAAAGACATGGAGGGGAAAGTCGCTAATTTTGACAACAAACACGATGCCCTGTTTGTGTCGAAAAATCTTGCGGCCTTTCCGCCTGAAAAAACGTCCCTTTCAATGGAGCAATACCTTACCTCAACGGTGAACAAGTCCATTGCGGAGTATTTGATCAACGCATTGGCGCTCAAGGTGAAGAATAACTACCCTGACTTGAGTGTCGATCAACAACGCCGTACGCTAAAGACTGAGTTAGATCATTTTATTAACATACCTAAATCGGCCATGGCCGATATTAAGGAAAACCCGATCTCCATTCGTTCAAGAAAGGGTCTCGGTGACACGTTTAGCCGCGTCGTTGATAAAAAGTCACTCAGTGCTTCCCTTAGGGCAACCGAGTTACTTAATGACCCGGGAAGTTTCAGTAAAAAACACGGGAAAATTGAGCCAGCGCCTTACAATACGGCAATTGAGTTAATGATCAATGGAGAGTTAAAGCCCTTTGTTCATCAACCCGTCCACAACCAACTGTTTGTCTTATATAACGAAGATCTCGGCACAACCTCTCCCGATAGTACCGCGGATCTTAAATGCGTCATTGAACCCGCGATCAACCAAGCAAAGAACCACCGAAAAAAAGACATCTCCCCAGAGTATGATGAAGCCACCCGCCCGGCGCCAAATAGATAAAGATAAATAGTCATTGTTACAGGGTAAAAAACCAACATGCGTGTTGGTTTTTTTTGTTACCGTAAAAGAGACGTGACGCCATTAACCTTTGTAAGGGAAAATCGTTTCTTTCATGGCATGTACTTTTTCGAGTGCAGGGCCAATCGTCATTTCGTTGACCGAAACAAAGGCACAAAACAGTCCTTTTTGGTTTATTTGAACCAAATCAAATACGCCCATACTGTCTTGGTAAATAACACCATGGAGTAATGTCGGCTTTAAGGAGGTTGAAAATATTTCGGCTAAAACCCACTCGATATCATTGGTAACACTCTTGCCTTCGTTTAGGTCTAAGATCACCAGTACGTCACCATGTAAGGCGTACTTAAATTTAGCATGTTCTAACATGAACAAATCCCCGAGCTCATCGTGTTGTTTGGCGGAAATTTTAAGTTGTATCCGACATTGAGGGCCGAACCCTGTTGCGATGGAAACGGGGTTTGTTAATCCTTTACCACACTTGCCACAGCATGAGCTAGCTTTCATTTCATCGGCTTCCATAACGTTCTCCTGTGGTTATTATGCTATTGATGGTATCACAATACACTGCGGGGATTTCTTTTTAACACTCTAATGCGCTGCAAATAAAGTGTAGCAACATAACAAAGTAAAAGAAAGAAAAGTCTCGGTTGTTTTTTACGATTAATCTTCAAACAAAAAAAGTCGACCGTGCCCTTTTTCCATTACCACACAATACAGGTAATGGACTTTTTTTTCTCATATTGATAAAAACAAATGGCGAAATTCGGCACTCAAAAAAAGACAAAGAAGTTGCGTTTACATTTTCGCTATGGTACAAAGACAGCCGATGAATTCATTTTTCTAAAATAGAACTTTCAACAATCATTACTTATAGGTATACAGGATGTCGGCCACAGCTCTTTTTTATGTAATAGTTTACTTCAGCGGCTTGTTGAAGGCACTGATGGGTCGCCCCATTTATGGCCTGTATGTTTATATTTTTGCTTTTTATTTTCATGCACCAACCCAGTGGTGGGGAGAGGCACTCCCTGAGTTTAGATGGTCGTTAGTGGCCGCGGTTATCACCCTGATATCTCTAATGTTAAACCCACCCAAAAATGGTTATCGTTTTTGGTGTTACGCAGAAAATCGCTTCTTGAGTGTTTTTACCGTATTTGTCTTACTACAGGGGTTTTGGGTAATTTCATTTGGAGTGCATACCGAATATATGTTGTTAATGCCAAAGTTTCTTTTGTTTATCTTTCTCGTGCAAAACATCATAAAAACACCGAAAGATGTTCGTGGTTTTTTATGGGCGAACCTTTTGGGTGGAGCTTACTTAGCCTATTTAAACATGTCATTGCATACAGGGGGAAGAATGGAAGGAACTGGCGGTGCCGGTCAGCTAGATGCTAATTTAGCGGCGCAATACTTCTCTGTATTACTTTTCCTTGGCGGCTATATGCTACTCAATAAATTCAATAAAAGTCACTTACCATTAGCTCTTTGTGTCGCGACAATATTAATGGCTTTCTTCCTTACCCAAAGCCGAGCTGGGATCATTGCAGTAGTGGCGACAGGAATTTTGGCTTTGTTTTTTGTCCCTAATGGTAGTCGTCCTAAATTAATGTGGCTTGGTTTTTTAGCAGCCGTTGCAATGGCTATTCTTATGGGTCCAGAACTTATCAAACGTTTTGAAGGGATGGAAAGCGGTGACGATGGGAAAATGAAAGATAACAGTGCAGCCTCTCGTATGGTTATAGTAAAGGCGCAGGTGCAAATGTTAGAACAATCACCTCTTATTGGTCATGGTCACAGAGGAACGCTGATTCTGAGCCCTTTTTTTGTTGAGAAACGTTACCAAACAATAACGGAGGGAGGGGCTAGTTTACGTGCATCTCATAACGTTGTTATGGCATTTTTGGTTGATCACGGTATATTTGGTGCTTTGCTTTATTTTGCCGCAATCACACGCTGTGGTTGGCGTATATTTGCTTACCGACAACTACCTATTGATGAAACAGATTTACCTCGGCAAGAAAAACATCGAGAGCTAAGTAATCTTTTGGTTGGAGCAGTGTTAGGTTTGTTTTGTTTTATGATTGGTGGGTTAGGCTCAAATAACAAAAAACTCGAAGCTGACATTTGGTTGCTGGCTCTGATCCCTGTAATACATCGTCAAATAAAAGAAAATAACCAAGGTGGTTCGCTCGATGTCATTAAACAACACACAAAGAAAAACAAACCACCCCTCGTTGGTTTGTTAAGCGCTGAAGCGCCCAAAAGCTCACTTTCAGGAATTTTAAGATAATTTCAAATCACAATAAATAGTTACGCTTTTGTTATCAATATGGATAGCTAACAAGGAAGAATATATATGGACGATTATGTATGCAGTGAACTAGCGCAGTACACGGAGGTAATATTAAAACTTATCCCCCTTCATAATCACGCTCGTTTTTTAACTTTGTTGAATCGTTTGATGCCAAAGGATTCAAGTGAGATCCGCACTCGTGTGCAAATGGAAATAAGACGCCTCGCCTCGCCTTGTCATCACACTATAGATCTTAGACACTATTTCGACGATTGTGAATTGGTCGAACATCAGCGACTTAGTCATTTTCTTGAACCGGATTCAAAAGATTTGTTTTTTTCCGAAATCGAACGCAGTGGTGGCGTCTATAATTTGTTTTTATATAAAAAGATCCTTTCAACATCAAAAAAACGTTATTTTGCCAATAAAAAAGATGTGGTTAAAAAAGAGGTTAAAAACCCGTTGAGAGGACTACCTTCTTCAACGTGCACCTTAGTGAACAAAAACATATGCCGTGATCCACGGTTAAATCATGGTTCCGCGTGCCGAGTGTTTTATTATGACCCTTTAGGGATGACGCGAAAGGGGAAAGAGGGCAATGGTGTGCCTAGCACCCTTCTTCGTATGGATGGCGGTTTAATGCGAATCAAAACAGCTCTTGGTGCGATTGACGCCGAGCAAAAGAACTTTTACTTGTGGCTTCATGATCATGAACAAGAAATAAATTTTCCTCGTGATGAAACAGGAGAGGTCGTTGTAGAGTGCTCTCTTGAACAAAGTGTTGACATGGAGAATCAACAGGCATCATACCATTACTTTCGCGTGTTAAATGCCAGTGTTCCAAAAATGATCAGCCGATACACGAAGCTGCATGACGCACGAAAAGAAGCAAACAACCGATTGATACCCAATCAAATTACGCCACTTTATGATGCTGTTATGGCAAAAGGACATGAGCAGTATTGGCAACCTAAAGCAACGGGTTTACCTATCCTTTGTCAAAAAAGTGAAGGGCAATGGCTGGCAAACTCGGCATTGAGGAATCCGGGAAACAATACAGTATGGGATTTTTTTAAAGATCAAGATGACGAATGTGCACTTTCACGGCTCATACAGATCCCTTACTTGATCAATAAACTTGAAGACGAGGATGTGGTTGATGAAGCAATATACGTATTAAGAACCGATTTTGGTAGTCAAACCTCTTATGCTGTTGTTTGGCAGCATCAATTAATCAGCGGAAGTGATGCTCTAGCTTTTTGGCAAACGTATATGTTAAATGGGGACTATAGATGTTTTCAAATAAACAGTCGTACGATTGATGCATTAGCGGATGGTAAATCTCCGGGTGCAGCACCAGATCATGCATCAGGCGCTATGTTGATATTGAATAATAGCATGAGTGAATCAACCGAGTCACGATTGAAAAACATATCAAGGCTCGTTTTGTTAAATGATATTACCGATGTTGCTCTGCAAATTTTTAGTCAACAACAACTCGCATTACCTTTCCCTGAACCTACAAAACTTCGCTCTGGAAAAAGCATTCCCCATTACATGCATGTACCAACGCCGTTTATACTTCCGGGTAACCCACTAAGCTGTAAAATGGAAACTGTTGAATTAAAAACAAATGATCTAAGAGCTGAAGATCGATTTGAAAAAACGCTTTCTTTAGTGATCACCAAACACGACAAAGTAAAATGCAACCTTGAAGCGAAAACAATCAACATCTCTGTCCATGGCATGGCCATAGAACTCAAATCTAAATTAGAGTACGCCCCTGGGGATGTGATAGAAATATCTCTCACACTACCGATCGGTAAGCGTCATCACAAATTAAGCGGTCAGCCGTACCAAATAGTCGGCGTTGGCCGTAATGGTCAATTGCGTTTGGTTTTTGCAGGGCGAGAGAGCCAACACGGGATCTGTAAAGCTTTTCGTCAATTTATTTACAAAAATTTAGATGAACTGACTGCGTCTTGTCAAAATGATGAAAAAACCTATGGGTTACAACATGCGTTGAGAACCATATTTGCGAATCAGCATCAAAGCATTCCATTTTTTGTACAGCGAAGCAAACACCAGTGGGAAATATCTTCTTTTGCCGAAAATGAACATAACAAAATAAACAACTGGCAAAAAAGCGAAGGCGACGCTCATGCCCCTATTGCCGAATTGTTAGGTCAACCTAAATTCAGAAACCTCTGTCTCACAGCGGTCAACAAAGCGGCAAAGGGGACGAGTGACAACGACTTGTACCTTGTTTTGCTTCCTCGTCATGACACAAGTACGGGAGAACGTTATTTTTGGATGAGAGAGATGAAAACATTCTCGCTGGATTCTGGATTAGAAGACTTTGTTAAAAAAATACGTCGACACGGTAAGCCAACCGTTTTAAAAATAAAATTACACCAACCCGGTCGAGTTTTTCCTCGCTACTACCAAGACGAACTTTCTTACCTATCTCAGCTATCTTCAGATAAAGCGTTATTAGCGGCTAAAGAATTAGCTGATGTAGCTGGTGTTGGAGAAATAACAGATCATACAGAGCATGTTTGGGCAATGTATGATCTCATGCAAAAGTCACTCTGCGATGCGAGTGGTGAACAAATGTTTAAAGAAAAAAAGGCGGGGTGACGCTAAGCGATTTATCACACCTGTTGGGGTTGTTTTAACCTCTCATTTTGTGTGCTTTATATGTGCTTTGCGATGACGTTACATTTCACTAAAGAAAAACCCCGCAATATCATGGATGCGGCGGGGTTTTTACATTTCAAGAAAGCGTCTTGAGAGAATTGTGGTTTAGTGCGAACGGATAGCGTTCGACGTTAAGCAATAGTGCGTGTTGTCAATCCACTTGCAATCAATTCAATAGCGATCTGAGGGTACGTTTCCCCATGTTTAAATAAATCGCCACCCAACAGATACCCTTCTACGGTAGGTTTCCCCACCCCATAAAGCGACATTTTTTTGTCCAAAGCCTCTTGGTTGAAAAATAATGTGTTATTTGATTTAGACATAAAAACCTTAATTACAGAGTGATAACACACAAGATACTGTGGATTAGGGTTTGTTGTCAATCGCTCCCTTAGTTCTCAACGTTTTTTTCTTGAAATGTGATGTTTTTATTTTAAATACATTGACAATGACAACAAAAAAACAAGCGATGTTTCATGAAAATCTTCAACCATAAAAAAGCCTTATTTTTTCGCCGGCGCTTTATTTAATTGTTACTGTATTTTAAGAGCAAGTAGACATATTCTCTGTAAATGTGAGAGTATTCAACCCATAAAGAAAATGCCGATCAAATTTCGGCATTTTAAAACTTTTTAAACCATTTAGATCAATAGGTAGTAACTAATCTTGCTCTGGCACTACATTGTTAGAAGTAGTGGCAATTTGTTCTTTATCACCCACATGCTCTGAATTGTCAGGGTTATCGGTAAACGTTTCGACCGGAGGTGTTTCCTCTTTTTCGCCTGAAGGCTCGTTCGCCGTGATTACTGGCGTTTCGCCACTAACACTTTGGATGTCATGATTTTTCAGTGAGGTGATAGGTGGTTCTATCTGATCGACAATGTCCGCCAATTCACGAAGTGAGGTGGATATTTCGGTGTTGGTGAATTTAAACGCGTCATCTTTTGATATGCGAAGAGAAATTGGGACGCTGAAGATCTGCGCTTTTATCCCTAATTGACCTTCGCCGGCAGGGCGTGTGCGAAAAAAATCTTTCCGCAAATCAATCGTTTTAAACGGGGTGTCGCTTGCGCTGTCTTCAAGCACAAGTTTAAGGTTTGTTGTTTGTTCGAATGTTTTTATTTGCTCTTGCATAGATGAAAGGATCGTTGCTTCGTCATGCTCTAGTCCGTGCAGCATTTTTGCCATCGACTGGATCATATCAAGCATTCCTTGCTCATGTTTTTTTAGTGCCATTGGTAACTCCGTGATCAGACCGTAAATAAAATAGTAAGTACAAAGATTGTACCTACTTAATGTATCACAAAAGAGTGATAATGTTACATGAAACTGGAAATATACTCCCCGATTCATTTTGTCACGCTGTTGCCAACTATGATATAATCGGACTTGACAAGGCTTTTTGCAACACGTTATTATAGCCGTTCGTTAACGGCACCGTTGCCGAGCGAACTTATCTTTGTAAATGGAGTAAACAATGGATACACCGGAAATGACTTTCACCCCGATCACCGTCGATAATAAAAATGTCGAAGCATTAATTCAATCAAGCACCCCCGTTTTATTAGATTTTTGGGCACCGTGGTGTGGTCCTTGTAAAATGCTTTCCCCTTTAGTTGATGCGGCGGCCGAAAACTACGCTGGAAACTTAAACGTTGGTAAAGTAAATATTGATGACGTGAATAGTTTGGCCGCAAAATATGGCGTTCGCGGCATCCCTACATTGCTTTTATTTAAAGATGGGCAGATTTTAGGGACAAAAGTTGGTGCTATGAGTAAAAGTCAACTCGATGAGTTTTTATCGAAACATAAAATAAAAACGGCCACCGACTAATAGTAGCTACCCGAAAAAAAAGCAGTGTTAATGCACTGTTTTTCTTTGCCTTGCAATTGACCCCCACCTTCCTCCGTGATACATTTTGTTAAAACAATTACATCATGAACAATAAAAAAAAGGGCTTCTCCATGAGAAATACGACTATGGACTCTGTGGATAAGAGAACCAAAATTGCGGGAGAGAATCGTTTGGGGATTCTCGCCTTTACCGTCAACAATGCTGACTATGCGTTAAATGTTTTTAAGATCAGAGAGATCATCCCAGCGCAAAGATTGAGTAAAATACCTGGGGCAAACCCCAATGTACTTGGTCTATCATCCATAAGAAGCGAAGTGCTCTCAGTTATCGATTTACAAGCATCAATGGGTTTGGGTAAAAGCACTTTGGGGGATGATGAGGGTTTCTTTATTGTTACTGAATTCAACCAGCATGTACAAGCAATGAAAGTACAATCCGTAAAAAAGATAGAAAACATTTGCTGGTCAGATGTTGAACAACCGCCATCGAAAACAGAGGAAGGTTACCTTACGGGCATCACCTTGATAGAAAATCGTTTGGTTGGCTTGGTTGATGTTGAAAAAATCCTGACAGAGATACATGGAAACCAGGCTGTAGATGACGCTAAAGTGATCAAGGACAGCTCTGTTGGAGACTCAAGAAAAATCATGATCGTTGATGATAGTTTGGTCGCTCGTCGTCAAGTCGAGCGTTGTGTTATTGGGTTAGGGTTTATCCCGAGCACACATGAAAACGGAAAAAAAGCCTTGCAACATTTGAATGAACTTGTCGGAAAAGGGATAGCCCCCGCGAATGAATATGTCATGATGATCACCGATATAGAGATGCCGCAAATGGATGGTTATACGTTGACATCTGAAGTGAAAAATAGCCCTGCGTTATCCGCATTGAAAGTTGTAATGCATTCTTCGCTTAGTGGTGTTTTTAATGAGGCGTTGACCGCGAGTGTTGGAGCAGATCATTTTTTATCTAAGTATGATCCAGAAGTATTGCAGGGCTTAATTAAGAAAGTGGCTTTAGCCGCATAGGCGATTTTGTGATAAAGATCAATCCAACCATTTGTTTTGTTGACATTGATCTTTTTATTTGAAACAATCGCAAGCTTAAATAAGCTGAACGGAAATTCTCACGGTGCATGTGCGATAGAAACATTTTTACACAAAAAAAACAAACGCAAATCACCATAACACCATAACACTAGGGTTTAAATATGAATAACCTTCCATTGGAAACCGCCCAAGAACCCACTGGTAATAAAATGATCCAGGTGGTTGATAAACCCACGTTTCGCCAGTGGTGTAATGAAATGCAACTAAACCCAAAACAAGCCGCCGTCATTTTTAACCTGAGCGTTTCTAATATATACAAATACCTAAGTGAAGATGAAGGGAAGTCGCTTAAAGGGCCAGTCCTGTTAGCTTGTGATTTGATGAACACCCTTTCGAAGCGAACTCGTCCTCAAAAAATAAGGGCTTTACTGATGAATTCCCCGAAGGTCGGGCAATGGCCTTCGAAAAAACCCATTAAGTATACCGCTGAATAAAGGACAGCCTAGCTGTCATTGTTGGCTGGGGTAGCTGGATTCGAAGCAGCGATCATGGGGTCAAAGCCCATTGCCGTAGACCACTTGGCCATACCCCATCTGTATTGGTCGGTATTGCAAGATTTGAACTTGCGACCCCTCGGCCCCAAACCGAGTGCACTACCAAACTGTGCTAAATACCGAAAATCTTGACAGCCTCGCTATCGTTGTTGGCTGGGGTAGCTGGATTCGAACCAGCGATCATGGGGTCAAAACCCATTGCCGTAGACCACTTGGCCATACCCCATCTGTATTGGTCGGTATTGCAAGATTTGAACTTGCGACCCCTCGGCCCCAAACCGAGTGCACTACCAAACTGTGCTAAATACCGAAAATCTTGACAGCCTCGCTATCGTTGTTGGCTGGGGTAGCTGGATTCGAACCAGCGATCATGGGGTCAAAACCCATTGCCGTAGACCACTTGGCCATACCCCATCTGTATTGGTCGGTATTGCAAGATTTGAACTTGCGACCCCTCAGCCCCAAACTGAGTGCACTACCAAACTGTGCTAAATACCGAAAACTAAAAAAAGCCCTTAGGTCTCCCCAAGGGCTATGAGCATAACTCATTTAACTTGAGGTGCATTCACCTCAAAAAAGGCGAGTACTATACATGCGGCATCATCGGTGATGCGTTCGGTTTTTGGTGTTGTACTATGTAAATAAAAAACATCGTTATTCCTTAATGCGATTGCGGCGGCCATATCGTTTGACCAGCTAATTCATACCACCAGTATACACGCCCAAAAGAGTTCGTCAAGTGTTTTTTTAAAAAAAAGCAAATTAAATCAATGTGTTAGGTTTGTTTTCGATGTGTTGGCGCCTGTGCATTTGCACATAAAAAAACCTCTAACAGTGGCCTGTAGAGGGTTCGTAACAAGAGTGTTGCGATAATCCCAAAGGCCAGTTGATCGCTAACCTTTGGTGAAGTCGCTAAAGATCAGGTGATAGGCTGCCCACACTGCGGTTGGGCAGTGTCTGGTTGAGGGGGTTGAGTGGAGCAAAACAAGTGCATCATAGCCGTTCCTTTTTGTAATGTTAGTGTCATAGCATCAATAAAAGAGATCATAGCATGCTCTTATTAAAAAACAAGTCTTTACGTATCATTGCTCAAAAATAAACTCTGTTCTTCACGTGGTAGTTTAAATAACGCTCCTGCAGAAGCTGTTTATACATTAAATGGCCTTGAGCAAAATCACTGGGAACCCTCATGTGCGCCAGGGGCAAGTGAAATGTGTTGGGGTCGACCTAGGGGTAAGAGCTTTTGCCATCTGTTTTAGTGATAAAGAAGCGTTGATCGTGGGCGATAATTTCGCGAAAGAGAAGCTATTCCCCTAGGCAAATCGGGTGGTAAGGTGGTCATGCTCATTGGCGCCAGTGTTCTTAATATTAATCAATCTCATCTTCCTCCGAAAGGGGGTTGTAGGAAAGTACCCCTAAAATCAGCGAAAAATCAAATCCTTTTCGGATCAAGTAGTTTAACGCTTTTTGTTTTAATTTAGGCTCTTTTAGCGGCGCGTCACCATAACGTCGTTGCTTAAGCGCTAAAGCTTGTGTAAAAAAGTCATGAGCAAGAACTTCGTCGCCCGAAATTGCCTCTGTAATATCGTCGGCCGAAAAGCCTTTTGTATACATTTTTTGCTTGATTTTATTGATCCCCATTTTTTGGGAAAGTAAACTGCGCACATACGCTTCGGCAAATTTTTTATCATTGATATAGTCGTAGTGTTGACAATATTCGATAACCTCATTATTAAAGGCGGTGCCGTCCGGGTATGTCGTGCTTAACTTACGTCGTAATTCTTTTTCGGTGTAACCTTGTCTTGCCAATAACCATAAGGCGTAGTTTTTAAGCCGTTTTAACGTGGCGGTTTTTTTTTCTTTTTTTTTGGTGGTGTTCCCTCCCCCAGTTTTCGCTGTAAACATGCCCTTCCCTCTTGAGAATAAATATTGATCATAACATAATTTATTTTGAATGTCTTGCAGTTATCGCGTGTTCACGGTATGATTAAGTGGCCTTTCTCGGAGAGTAAGGCTAAATAACCAACAAGGACGTACACATGGACACTCTTTCTTTACAAATTCATGCTTCATTACATCAATACATTGACAGTTTAGCCCAAAAAGGCCTCGCGCTTTCTGATGAACGCTCAACAATGCGCTTACTTGAGTTGCGTGGGCGCGCACAAATAAAAGAATATATTAAAGCCATTGATTATTTAGTAGATAAATTACGTCCTTTGTCGAGATTACCAACAGAACACGTTAACAAGGCGATAGGCGATTATTTACAAGAGCTTTATGTGGTTTCTCATGACGCTTATTACGCTTATGCGATGGATGCAAATAGTGTGTTGCATGGGGTTACCCGAGACTTAAAACAGATCCACAGTGGCGAAATAACCCCTGATGATGTGATTCGGGTTGATCATCATTACCCTCGCTCCTTTGTGCCCTTGATCATAAAAGTTCGAACTGAGCATGAGCAAGTAGATAAAGATATTCATGCGGCTTAACACCGCTACCCAATAAGTAAAAAAGCACTTCAACTGGGTTGAAGTGCTTTTCTTTTATTGCGTCTGAAATTATACGCGATCTTTATACGTTCGCACAAACTTCTTTAGTGATGCTCCATTACAAATTACAGTCGTATGTCGACTGATATTGTGTGACTTAAGTGCTGTACCTATCCCATTTTTAACGGCATCAATACACACTCTTGATGTGATTTTATTATCGCCGGTCACAAGGGCGATACGCTCTTTTGCAATTTGCTTTGCAACGAAGTCAGTATCAACAGCCGATAATTTACCGTATTTTTTTGCAAAAGACGTCAGCGTCATGCCATTACATGAAAATCGGGAATTAAAGGCATTATTTGTTTTTCTGTCAATATTACGTAACCCTTTCTCTGCTGCCTGGATACATAATTGTGTTTGAGCAGACTTGTCGGCCGGTACAAGCAGGATGTTATCCGTATTGGCCATACTCGCGCAACTCAGACTAGAGGCTAAAATCGCCAATGTGATCGTTAATGTTTTTTTCATGATATCTCCATTATGTTTATCTTGATTGATTTGATTTGTTTAGTTCGTGTATTGCGGCGAATGATACTTAGCAACAGCTTTAATTGCAAGCTTTTTTTACACTAAATGCTGTCAATACATGCATTTAGTGTTGTTTGGTAATTTAATGCTTAAAGCCCTCTTGCTTTTTAGCATGTTTTGCATGGTAAATAGCTTCAAAATTTATTGGCGACAAGCTCATGTTGGGGAATGATGAGCGCGCCACAAGACTGGCAATACATTCACTTGCATAAGGGTAGAGGATGTTCGCGCAACCAACTTCCAGTACCGCTTCAAGTTGGTCATCCGGGATGTTTGGTGTTAGAAATATCCCTGCTTGTTCAACCTCACACAAATATGCCGTTTTTTCGCCCACCTTGGCGGTTAAAGTGACAGATAGCACAACTTCATAAACACGTTTAGAAAGTAAACTGTGCTTAATGTTTAAGTCAAGATTTGCGGTTAACTGTTGGTTGTCTCGAAACATTTCAGGGGCATTGGGTAACTCCAATGATATGTTTTTGGTGTAAATGCGTTGAATGCTAAATTGAAGGTCATCAGGAGTGTCGTGCGAATCAGCCATGGTCGGTAAATATCCTTTTCGTTAGAGTTGTTGTCGAGGCATCGAGCCTAGATAGCTGGAGAGATTACCACAGTTAGTGGTGCAGTCAAGAACTTTTATGCGTTGTCGCCATAGCGAAACAAAAATAAGAAGATGTGACACCTTTCTTGGGAGTCAACCCCCATATTAGGCGTTCTTTTCTTTTTACCTGTGATAGTATAAGAAGATAACGCAAAGGATATCGTTGAGTGTCTTATGGAACCAGCTTTTACTATTTACAGCAAACCAGATTGCCCGTATTGTGATGACGCAAAAACATTAATTGAACAACACGGTGAAAAGTACAACGTCATTACTTTAGGTGTTGATTTAAGTAAAGAGGCATTCGTTAAGCTAATTTTGGCGAGAACAGGTAAAGTTGTCGACACTGTGCCTCAAGTTTTTCTTACACGCACTTATATTGGTGGTTTTACCGATTTGGCTTCCTATTATGCCAAAGAGGACAAAAACACCGAACCCGATTTTTATGATTTTGAGCTTTAACTAGTACTTGACTTTACGTTATAGTAAATATAGCATTGTTACACAATTTGGATGCAGGCAATAATGTATGCATCATAAGAACGAGGGGTCACCCTCTTCCGCCCAGCGCTTGTGCTTGGCGGTATTTTTTTGGAACGAAATGGTCACAGACCAAGGAGCCCGTAATGAAATCAACCCTAAAGACCCTAAAGAGTGACATTGAATCCCTCGCCAATGACGAATACATGAGTGTAGCGCAACAGGCAGCATTTAAACGCTATTTGCTGGCGGATCACGCGCAAACATTAAGCACGATGCAGTCCGCTACCCAGGGGTTAAAAGAAGACAACAAAGGCTCTGATGATGCCGATTGGTCTACCGGGCAAGAAATGTTGGAAGAAAACTTACGCGAAGAAGATCGCTGTCGATTTCGCTTACTTGAGATAGCCAAAGCTCTGAAAAATATGAAAGATGATATGTATGGTTTTTGTGTGGACAGTGGTGAAGAAATTGGCTTAGCACGTTTGATGGCGAACCCAGTGGCCTGTCGAGATATTCATCACCAAGATCTCTATGACCGTGACAAAGCCCTTAATCCACAAGCTAGAAGCCGCGCCGCCTGATCGCGTCGTGTGAAATGTAAAAAAGGGCTTGTCGGATGACACGCCCTTTTTTGTTGGCTCGCCCGAGAAGATAAATAGCTGGCTTTTTCTTTTTTGTTGTCTATGGTTAAGGTAGATAACGAGAGAGGCTCTTATGCATGAACGTGACCTATCGGATGAACTTCGTCGAACTATTATGATGTACAGAAGGAGAAAGACCCTTCTCGCGTTGTTTTTTCTGGTGCTTTTCCTTGTGGGCGCCAGTGCATTTGTGCTACTACTCCAATCGCAATACGCTGAACAAACACCAATGGGGCTTAGCGTCGTATTGATGGTTGCGTTCTTACTCTCAAACAGTATTCATTATCTCATTGGCTACGCGCGCTGGCGATGGGGCTAATGATTGAGTAGACTGTTTTATTGCGTAAAATGTGTTAAGATGCTCTTTTAAGGAAATTAGTTTTACTTTTTTACAAGGGTTGTTCATGTCTATTATACGACACAACGGCTATTTCGCTTTTTTTATTATTGGCGCGATTGCCGCATTGCTTATGTTGCTTTTGCCAGTTGATGCTTTTTCAACAGAATTATCTCGTCTTTTTAATCAATACAAATGGTTCGATAAAGTCGGCCATGTCGGATTGTTTTTTATCTTGGCTCTCACTATATTTAAAGCCTTCCTGCTTCGCCGGCGTACGTTGATTGTGATCATCACATTACTCGCGCTTGGTACGGAGATAGCACAAAGTAATATGGGGGGCGCAAGAACGGGTAGTATTGGCGATGTCGCCGCTGATTTGGGTGGTTTACTTTTTGCACTTGCTTGGTTAGGCTATTGGGTCAAAAACAAACTGAACGGACAAAGTCGATAGTAATACCGTTTCGCCGACTGAATAAAGTATAGCTGTCAAATTGATGGTTTTTTGTGTTATGATGGTGTTTATTTTGAGGAGTTTTATATGTGTAACGCACGTTATTTGAGCCTTTTTATTGGTTTTATTGTAGCACTTCCTGCCTTGTCAGAGAATGATTTGCACGAAGCGGTTGAACAGGTAAAGCGTGATCAAAAAATATCGCAATGTATTGCGCATGAAAAACAATATTACAACCCCTACTTAAAACATGATGAACGACGCGTGGTTAAAAGGCTGGTTAATGATTATTGTCAGATCAGCAATACTCAGCCAGATGGCACAGGTATGCTTTGTGTTTTTGATAAGCCGCATTGGGAAACGATGGGGCGCATGTACTATGTTATCGATCAAGCGCTCGAACGTGGGGATTACACACTCGATGGAGACGACCAACACCTCCTGATCAACGGGGAGCGTTTTGAGCACCCATTGAACATAGGTCAGTGTCGTGGTTTTACGTCACCCCCGCTCACAAAATAACCTCCACTCCAGATAGACGCGTTCAACAAGGCCATCACCCGAACGGATGATGGCCTTGTTTTTATGCCTTATTTTTCGCAAGGGGCTTTAGTTCGCCACTGTCGAGTGAATAATGAGCGAATAACAACGGGGTAATTTCTTCTGCAGAAACGGGGTGAGAGAATAAGTAGCCTTGCCCATACATACAACCCAAGTTACGTAATGCTAAAAGTTGCTCAGGCGTTTCGATCCCTTCTGCTACGGATTTAAGCTTGAAATTATTCGCGAGAGTAAGTATTGTCTCTATCATGACGTCGCCATTGGCATTGTCATTCATTTCAGCCACAAAAGAACGATCGATTTTCAGTTTCTGCACCGGCAGTTGGCTTAAGTATTTTAACGACGAATAACCCGTGCCAAAATCATCGAGAGCCATATCGATGCCCAGTTCATTAAGCGCCTTGAAAGTGTTAAGAGCTATGTCCATGTTACTCATCAACTTGCTTTCGGTCATTTCAAACTCTAAACGTTGAGGGTCAATCTTGTGTGATGCAAGCAAACCGGTCACGACTCCGATCAAATCATTGTTCTCCATGTGTTTGGCGGATAAATTAATGGCTAAAACAATGTCGCTGCCCATGGCTTGCCATTGTTCAAGTTGTGCAAGCGCTTGGGCAAGAAACTGCTCGGTAAGTTCCGTGATCATGCCGATGTCTTCTGCGATTTGAATAAAACCGTCAGGAGAAAAGACCTCACCTTCTTTCGATGTCCATCGTGCCAAGGCTTCCACTCCAACAATCTCACCTGTATTCAAGCAAACTTGCGGCTGATACCCCAAGCAAATCTCATGTTCAACAATGGCATTTCTCACCAGGTTTTCTTGCTCTACTCGTAGGTGTGCGGCATCATTCATACTAGCTTGGTAATATTGAAAGTTGTTCTTTCCCGAATTTTTAGCATGATACATCGCCATATCTGCTCGTTTAAGTACATCATCCGCTTCTGAGGCATCCTCGGGCGACAAAGCGATCCCGATACTGCCGGAGATAACGATCGGATGCCCATTTAGGTGTGTGATATTACTGAGCTCTTTTAAAATATCTTGCGCCACACGACATACGCTCCCCATATCCTCGAGAGATTCCATCAGGATCACAAATTCATCGCCCCCTAAGCGTGAGACCGTATCATCCTGTCGAACACATGCCTGTAGTATTCTTGCCACTTCCATCAATAACAAATCACCAATATCATGACCTAACGTGTCGTTTATTTGCTTAAAGCGATCAAGGTCAATAAAAAAGACCGCGCTAGATAATCCTGTTCTTTTATTGTGATCAAGCGCATGCATGATCCTATCCATCACTAAAGACCGATTGGGTAAGTTAGTTAGGGGATCATAATTTGCCAGTTTCATTAATTTTATTTCGGCTTTCTTTTGTTCACTGATGTCGGTGATCGCAAAGACATATCGTCGGGTGTGGTTTTCGGTCTCAAACATTGTCGCGTTGACGAGAACCGGCAAAGCATCATCACCGACACAACTAAAGAGCGCTTCCCCTTCCCAATGATGCACATGCCCTAATGAATCAGCAACATTGTCGAGCAAGTCAACATTGCCCTTACGGTGTAAGAAACGAACTTTCTTATTGATACTGTTGGCGTATTCCTTACCCGTTTTCTGGTAATATGCTTGATTTACTGCGATCAGGGTTAATTCAGCATCCGTGATCACCACAACATCTCGAGTACTTTCAAAGGCTTCGCTAAAGAGCTCGATTCGGTCGCTGTTCGTTTTGCTTTCCGTAATGTTGGTGTGTGTCCCGGTCACGCGCTTAGGTTCGCCTTCATCGTTAGTTTCAGAAACTTGTGCAATATCACGATACCAGCTCCAAGGCACATTTTCGGTTAAACGCAGCCGATAGTTGGCGACAAATCGTGTGTTGTCCCCCGCGAGAAAAGCCACCCATTTTGCTTTGTAACTGGCTTGATCTTCTTGGTGCATAAGTAACCAACGTTTGTAAAAATAAAGCTTTTTCTTCGGATCGATCATGACACGAAGATCATACACACTATCATCTTCACTGCGCCAATCCCAGATCCCACTATCGTTACTCTCCAATGCTAAGGTTAATCGTTCTTCGTGGTGTTTTAATCGTCGATTAGACAATAATAATTTTAATCGACGTTTGTGACGGTTGAAATAGATCACGATGATCAAAGTTAACCCCGTTGCGATGTAGATGGTGTATGCTTCTGTGGTTAAATGCGCCGGCGGAGATACATGTAAATGTATCTTTTCTGGTTTTGATTCAAGCCCGGTATTGTGATCAATTGTACTAATGTTGAGAACAGAATCGCCAGGGAGTAACTTAGGGATGTGAAGCTTTCCGTCATTCACAGGGGTGCTTGCTACTGCATTGGCGCCATCGATCCAATATTTATAGGTAACATGGTCTATATTGGCATAATCAAAGGAGGAGAAAGTAACATTAATCCCAAAATCAGAGCTTGACAGAGAAAAATGCTTATTTCTTTTTAGCCCATACGTTTTGGGTTGTGGCGAAGATAAAAAATCAACCCCGGTAATATTGTTTTTGGCGCGCGTTTTTTTTCGTCTGTTTTCTTGTTGAGGCGAGAAGAACGAAAGCCCGTTGATTCCGCCTAAAGCATACTCGCCCGTTGATAATACGAGTCCTGTGCTGGCATTGTACTCTTGAATAGGAAATCCTTCTTTAATTGAAAAAAGTCGTGTGTGGTAGTTCTTTGAAGAAATCCTTACAGCCCCTGAATCGGATGTAACCCAAACATAGCCATTCTCATCGGGCAAGATGACATAAGGGTTGTTGTCTTTTAATCCGTTCAAATGGTTTAGGTGTTTTATTTCTTTTCCGGTAATGCGATCAATCACATAAACACCCGAACCTGGATACGTGATCCAAAGCGTTTCATCGAGTTCAAGAATAGAGTCTGGCATATTGTCGGATTCATCTTCATTGGTGAGTCTATGTACCATTCGTACAGAATCAGATTCTTGAGAGTAAATACCAAGCCCGCCATAAAGAGAAACATAAAATTCACCCGCATGAGCAGTAACCGCCGAGATTATGCGCAATGGTTTTAATTCAGGGCGTGTGGTTAATAAATTATTAGTGTCGCTGGGGAGGATGTCGCCAGTTTCGGTGTTGTAAAAATACATCCCCTCATCATTGAGAAGAGAGAGTGTTTTTGGCGTCAGTAAATATATTTGATTTTGCTTGTTTTTGAGTATTCTTTCCACATCAGGTCTGTCGTAGCCCAGAACCGTCTCCTCCATTAATGTCGACGTGTTGATTTTTTTTAGCCCCTTAGTGGTTGCTACCCATAGGGTGTCTTCCTCTACAGCAAAAGTAGAAGCGTAGCCGAGTCCTTGTGTGATTTCATCACCAACCACCGTAAAGAAATGTTTTGTCACCCCGTTATTTCTATTTAGATAGGTTGCCCCATTCTCGGTTCCTGCCCACACTCCCCCATGATTATCTTCGGCTATTGCCCATAAATTACTATGGCTAAGGGGGAGTTTGCTCGCCGCCGTGTAGTGGGTGACATCGTAGTTTGGTGGAACCCAACGTAGTACGCCGTTAGCCAGACTTGCGAGCCAAAACACACCGTTTTTGTCGATAATCATCGCCTCGATAGTGTTATCAACGATCATGTAGGGGGTTTGATCATAACGAAAGGCTAAAGTGATTTTCCCACCAGAGTCAACGGAAAATAGTCCTTCCGTTGTTGCTAACCACGCCAACTTATTACCATGGTCTTTGATCATCTTACGGATCACCAGTGAATCATCTAGCACGGTAAGGGGTATGGGTTTCCCTTTATCTTGCGTTAACGCGTAAACTGGGAATCGATAAAGCCCCGATAACGTCGCGATCAAAAGATTGTTATCGCGATCGCGTACAATATCTTTTATCACACAAGAGAAGGTAATCATGTTTTCGTCGAAAGCAGCGGGATCACAAGCAGGGTTGAAAAAAAATGGAGATAATTCCCCCGTTTGTGTGTTTAAGATAAAAAGCCCCCGCGATGTCCCTATCAATAACGAACGGCCGACGATAAGCAATGATGTGATTACATCATGTTGCTCAGTCGATAGGGACTCACGAAGAGAGGTGTGGTGGTTTATTTTTTGTTGTTCGTCGTAATAAAAAATGTCACGTTTAGAGGATAGCCATAGTTTATTTTCTTGATCTTGTGCAAAGTAACGCACCCGTAAATCATTAGTCGGTGAATCTTTCGGTAAAGGAAGGTGTATTTCTCGCACATCGCCTGTCGGTTTGTTAATGATGAAGTTTTGATCAGCATCGGTTGATACCCAGATCTCATTTCTTTTATCTTGATAGAGCGCATCAATGCCTTTTATTTTTAGCGCATGATCTTTACTATCTATCGTTGTAGCTCGGTAGCCATCATAGAAATTAAGCCCTTGCAAAGTACCTATCCAAAGATACCCCTCATTATCTTGTAATAACGCACTGATGTTCCCTTGAGAAAGCCCCTCTTTTTCAGAAATGACCTCAAGATTGGCAAAGTTTTGAGCATGCCCGGCACTGCACATGACGAAAATTACGCTGAGCATTAGTACGATTAATCGGTATATCATTCGATCTTCTCTCGCTATAATTGCTACCCCAAAAGGGCTGAGCAAAAAATCATTTGGCGATAATATAACAAAGAAAAGGTAAATGCAATACCTCTGTATAAACAAGTGCGTATTTAACGGAGTCTAACCGTTACAACTTAATAGTACGTGTTTTCACAATACATATGGGGCGGACATTTTCGGCGTTCACGACGAGGTTTCTCTTGGAAGGTCGTGCTTGTTACACTCACCAAAACGCTCCACATCATCCATGACGCTAAGATAGTTGAGATGACACCTGGGCTAACCAGCGACAGCACCTCCGTCATTGAAAGATCTGCAGAGGTCTGTGGACATAAAATCAATAATACAGCACTTGTGCAAAGGACTAGTCGAACCGCGCCACGAAACAAACATTTGAAGATAAATGACATACCGTACCTCGTTAGTTAATGTTTACTGCTTATTAGATATTATCATAACTCAATGCGATAAGCCCTCTCTCCCGCAAGAACGAAAAAAAACTTGTTGGGTGAGCAAAGTTGGCCTACCTTTCAAAGAGCCCCTTGTTAATAACGGAGCAAGCTAATGAGAACAAATGCTATTGCATTTACGGCATGTCCCCCAGCTTACCCACGTCCTTACAGAAAAGTCCTGAGGCGCCGACTTGAAAGGATTTTACCCAGCATACAAGGAGGTGATCTGCAAATCAATGTGTTTTTAGCCGACCTTTTTGCGTGTAAAACAACCGAGTTGGATGAGTGCTTCCCTCAGGATATATGGCTTTCTTATGTTGAAATAGAACCCGCACTTTCCAAAAAAGAGCTTCGTCAACTAGCGGATCGTATTGTTGGCTATTGTCAAGGCGGATTAATGCATGCGGTGTATGTTGTGCGCAACCTGTTGAATTCGGTGCCGAAGTCGATTGATGATCTCGAATATTATCTTACCGATCAAATTGTTCATAATATAAACGCCCAATACGCTTTGTCAGTACTAAGCAATAGACAAACGCCCTCACCAGACAATCGCTCTATTGAAGAAAATCAGTGGTTAGAGGAGTTACGTTTATTGCCCCCAGATGCGATGGTATCAAGATTAAAGGCGGAAAATGCGACCGAATTTATGGCCGTTGGTGTTGTAGTTATGGATTTTATTCAATCCGAGCCCATCGAACAGTTGTCGGGGATCACTACCCGTCAACGACTCCTCGGTCGAGCGGCACAATTTTGGCTACTCCACCGTTATGGCTATTCACCCGCGAGTTTGTGGCTAGCTCGGTTCATTAACCCCATTAACACGGCAATGTACGTCGCGGGAAAAAACAAATTTGGCAGTTACGGCTTTGGTTTTACGGATGCTCAAGGGTGTGTATCTCTGCTGGTTGAGCAATTACCCTATTTACGTGAAGTTTTTTTATCGCCCAATGCTTTACTCTTTGATAGTCCGGACTTAAGCGTAATCGAGCTCCTTGAAGAACACTTTGCCCAATTGTGCTTAGGCGCAGAAGCCTTACTTTTACACGATACGCTCCGAGTCAACGGTGATGTGTTATTTGAGATACTGCAATTGGCCGCTCGGTTCTTTCATTATTCAGGCGGGAGTTTTGATGTGCGTGTGCTATTAGTAATGCAGGCGAGCCTCACGTTATACCCCTTGCTGCCCTTAAAGGAGCATTTAGAGGCGCTAGTCGACACATTACCTGCAGAAGTAGCCTGTGCATCAGTGCGCCTCGATAAGCTTTTAACGCCCCCATCGCTACGCGTGCGTGATCAATGGTTTGTTTTAGCGCTTCGATTTATGAAGACAGAAAAGAAAAATGACAGGGAGACGAATGACGCTTCTCCTTTTGTGTTGTCTTTTTTTGATGAACAACAATACCTCGACTTTTCAATGCACTTGAAAGAGCGTATGAAAGCAAAATCCTTGTCGGCAGAGGAGCATGCGGTATGTGTTCAGTTTTTTGGTGTTTTTAGTTATTACCTATTATGGGCTCACCGGGATACCTTCTCTCATTATGAAGCGATTGCGCATTGTCATGATCCCCAATTGTCTCCAAGCTTAAATCGTCACCTTGCAGAAGTGGGGTGTGATTTTGCGCTCAGAAATGCAGAAGTCACGGCGAAGACTGCGCCAGAGCGGCGGTATTGGTCTCGTCGACGCGTTTGGACAACCAACAGCTGTTGTTCTTTTTTAACCGAGAATGGCGCAGGATAAAAATAAAATGAAAAATAAACAAAAAAAATGTTTTTTTGTATTGACTCTTATTCTGTGGCGTGTATAATGTCCATATTGAGTTTGAACAACCAAACATTTTAACGAATCGAGAGTAATGATGAAAACATTTAACGCAGACAACAACAGTATGATAATCGGCCGAGACAAGCCGGGATCTGCTATTGTGATAGCGGATATGTTCATCAACTAAACAGTTTCCAATTTTGGAGGCTCAGTCTCCAAAATAACGCAACATGCGATATGACCGGAGAGAAATCTTCGGTTTTTTTATGATCGAAATTTATCAAAGTGATACATTAGCACCATTGAGGTTAGTATGAAAATAGGTATTGTTGGACAAAAACAAAAGGCGATAGCCAAGGCAGTTATGTCTGTATGTCACCGCGTATTTGCGGATGATATACGAATGAACTAACCCGAGTTTTCCAATGGAGACTCGAAAGGTCTCCGGAAAGTAGTATTACTCTACCCCGGCGATCGAAGATTACCGGGTTTTTTTATGCCGGAAAAAACATTACACGCATAGCTCAGTTGGTAGAGCGCGCCCCTGATAAGGGTGAGGTGGTTGGTTCAAGTCCAACTGCGTGTACCACACAGTATCGCTACAGCGAGCATAAAGGAGAGCGACATGAGACAGGTAAAGCGACGGACAAAACGTCAACGCCATGTGTATTTTCATGATCAAGCACGAAAGAAAAACGATCAGTAGATCGATTGCGGCCGGCATACCGGCGTCGACGAAAAGCGACAATGTATGCATTGGGGTGTTAGCTCAGTTGGTAGAGCATCTGGCTTTTAACCAGGTTGTCATTGGTTCGAGACCAATACACCCCACCAAAACAAACGGGTTGTTGGCCAAATTGGATAAGGCACCAGACTTTTAATCTGACGACTCCGGGTTCGAGCCCCGGACAACCCACCAAAAAGGTAATGTCGCTTTATGTCATCGACATGATATAAACCCATATTAGTTTGCACTGGATTAGCTCAGTTGGTAGAGCGCCTCTCTTACAAAGAGGAGGTCAGTGGTTCGATACCACTATCCAGTACCAGTTTTATGAGGGGTCGGTTAGGGATACGGCAATGGTTTTGCATACCATACGCATCGGGTTCAACTCCCGGGGACTCCACCAAATAATTGCGGGATAGCTCAGTAGGTAGAGCATCGGACTCATAACCCGAAGGTCGTCAGTTCAACTCTGGCTCCCGCAACCAATTCACCTAAAAGAGGTGTTTTTACCATTAATAGCTTGTACAGTATTAATGTCAAGAGTTACAGTGTGGTTATGAACACTGGAGTGGTAGTTCAGTTGGTTAGAACGCATGCCTGTCACGCATGAGGTCGCGGGTTCAACCCCCGTCCACTCCGCCAAATTAGGTCCGATAGCTTAGTTGGTAAAGCAGCCGGCTCATAACCGGAAGACCCTTAAATAAGGCTTGCGCTGGTTCAAATCCAGCTCGGATCACCAATTAGAAGAACAAATGCGGGGTAGAGCAGTTTGGTAGCTTATCAGGCTCATAACCTGAAGGTCGCTGGTTCAAATCCAGTCCCCGCATCCAAACACTAGGCGTATAGCTCAGCTGGATAGAGCGCGGCACTACGAATGCCGAGGTCGCAGGTTCGACTCCTGCTACGCCTGCCAATTAAATATTGAACAAGTAAGCGCGTGTTTCTGTAAATCGAAAGGCGCCAAGCAACAAGTTTAATGCAAATAACGCGGGTGTGGCATAGTGGCTGTGCGACAGCCTTCCAAGCTGTTTTACCGGGGTTCGATCCCCCGTACCCGCTCCACTTTTATTTATCCGGGCATCGCCCGAAAACCAGGAGAATGTCATGTCGGCGTACCAGACACTGAAAAGTACCGCCTTAGTTGAACGTAAGGCAAGACGGCGAGAAAACGCCTTAACCTGTTCAACGTTGTTGGGCTATTTCGACAACAAAAGCAAATCGCTGGGCGCGCCGTTGTCCGATCAAGATGTTTACGGTAAGATCCAAAAAACCATCGAGATCAATAAAGCAAACTGGTTGCTGTTAACCGATCTGCCGCGTAAGCAAGCGATTGAGGAAGAGAACAAATTCCTTGAAGGGTTACTTCCTTTACCACTCAGTGACCGTGATTTGGAACAGGTGTTAATTGCACTTGCGCCCGCGAATATCGGTCAGGCAATGGTTTATTTGAAAGAAAATTACACAGGGCGTTTTGAGGGCGGTAAAGCATCCAAGATGGCCATGGCTGTTGTGAAAAAAAGCTCAGCAGGCTAATGTTTTTTCGTCACACTCATTAAAAGCCACGTTACTCATCCCTGCAGTAACGTGGCTTTTTTGTTCACCAGGATATTTAGCCATCCGTCGAGGGCTCATTGGCGGTTTCCGGTATTACCCAATCTGCCTCCAATAATGGCGCTTCAATTAAAAACACACTCAGATCCATTTGACTTGCGATCAGTAACGCGATCCCCGTCCATACCATCGCGTACTCAAACCAACGATTAGCCTTATCTTCAAATTCAATCTTGAATAACGGCAGTCGACTTCGAGGACCCGCGTAAGGGATCCCGCCGTAATAAGGCCAATCACAAAGTAAATGCAACCACGCGGCGAGACAAAATCCCAGTCCGGGCAATAAATAGGTTAACGGAAACATTGGATCCGACAATAATGTCAGTGTACCAATTTCATGACTCATGCCATAACAAGCACCGATCCCCAATAACCAGACAGGCCACCAATGTGTGTATGTGCGGTGTGGGATCAATTGCCAGCTACCTAGTCGGATCTCTAAAAAATCAGGTGCCCACGTGCCAAATAAAATGGCGAGAGCCGTCAGGTAAATAACATCCCCTTCGAGTGTGGGGTAGAGTGTGGTAAATCCAACGCTCCAAAGTAAAGCGTAGGTTAAACCCACTTTCGTGTGGCCATCGAGAGTCATAAGCAGTCCTTTTCGTTAAAACAGTGTAAGTGCAACCATGATAACACATTTCAAATCGTCGGTACTTGCTTATGAAGGCTCTTTGTTTTCGTCGGGAACGGTCACGGGGATGAGGTGTTCTCTACACACCAATACACAACAAAACATAAACACCAACATCGCCACTGTAAAACCGTACAGCTTTAAATTAACCCAAACCTCTGTCGAGTAATGATAAGCGACATACAAATTGATGACGGCACAGCTGGTGAAAAAAATGATCCAAGCTACGTTAAGTTTTTTTGCGGTGATCGAGGGTAACGATAAAAAATCTTGGGTAAAAAAAACAAGCATATTTCGTTTGAAAAATCGTTCACTGATCAGTAAGCCAAGTGCCATCGCCATGTAAATCATAGAGACTTTCCATTTTAAAAAGAGCTCGTTTTCAAACGCCAATGTAAGCGCTCCAAACCCCATGATGATCCCGAAGATCACTTTGTGCTTCAAAGCAATAGGCTCTGGCTTGCGGAGTAAGTAGAGTAAATGCAAAAGACTGCAGACCATCATCGCCAACGTGGCAGTGTAAATGCCGCCGAGGTAATAGCCGATAAAAAAACCAATTAGTTGTAATTGTTCCATCAACATTGCCATAAAAAGACCCTTCATTTTTAATAAAAAAACAGTATACCATGGCAATAGCAAAAAACGAGTAGGACATGATAAGAAAAAAGCAAAAGAGCTCTTGACGTACAATCCCCTTGTTGTTAAGATCTCTCCTGTTACCCGATGTTATATATCTTTGCTGATATGGCTCAGTTGGTAGAGCGCACCCTTGGTAAGGGTGAGGTCGGCAGTTCGAATCTGCCTATCAGCACCACTCCTATGTTATAGTCCCGTTGTTGTATCGGATAATGTATATTGGAGCTAAAAAATAAAGATTAGAACGTTCTGGCTTGGTATTTATGACCATTCCAAGCCAGTTGATAATTGATCCTTTGCAAGTTCAGGGGAATATTTAATATAAAAGGTTGCTAGGTGTTATATGGGACATTGTAATAACAAACTTATTGCTCGACAGGCTATTTTGGATAGTGATAAGAATGCTTATGGGTATGAGCTTTTATACCGTAACAGTCTTGAGAATGCCTTTAATCATTCAAAGCCAGAGCAAGCTACTTCACAAGTTATATTACAAAACCACGTCCTTGGTGATCTAAAAAACCTTTGCGGCAATAAAAAAGCATTTATTAATTTTGATGAAAGATCACTCTTATCTAAATTACCATTGATGTTAGATGAAAATTCGATAGTTGTAGAGCTGTTGGAAACAATAAACGTATCCCCTGATGTAATTCAAGTTGTGAAAACGCTATATGACAAAGGTTATACATTAGCATTAGATGACTATGATCTTTCTCCAAGATGGGAGCCATTACTCCCTTATATTTCGATTATCAAGGTCGATATAGAGGACGTTTCAATTGAGAAAATAAAAACCTTAATAAACGCCCCTTTTGTCTTGGAAAGAAACATAAAAATAGTTGCCGAAAGAATTGAAACTAACGAACAGTTCTTAAAACTATCTGAAATAGGGGTTGATTATTTCCAGGGCTACTTCTTCCATAAACCTGAAATAAAAGCTGGCTATTATATTGAGCCAATTAAGTTGAATTTACTACGTTTATTTACCGAGGCTTGCATGCCTTGTATGGACTTTAACATTCTAGCTAATATAATTTCTCAAGATGTCAGTTTGGTCAATGGTATATTGAAATTAGTCAATATGGAATCAGAGAAAAACCGAGTGGAAATCACTGGTATAAAACAAGCGATAACTTTTTTAGGAGCAGATAAAATAAAACAGTTTATTGCTATCATTGCTATGTCAAACTTATCAACAGATGGTGCAAATGAACTTTTAACAGAGTCATTGGTGCGCGGAAAAATGATGGAGTGTATTGCTAGATCCCCTGCTTTCTCGAAAATCAAAGGAGTTGCGTTTATTACTGGTATGATGAGCCATATAGATGCAGTTCTAAATTGTCCTCTTGAAAAAATCATTATGGATTTACCATTATCCAAAGAAATAAAAGATGCTCTGGTAAACAAGGAAGGATTGCTCTCTGACGCTCTCGATATAGCGAAATATTTTGAATGCTCTGAAGCTCAAGATGATACCCCCCCCATAATGGTTAAGCACAATATATCGGAATGCACATTGTTTGATAACTACAATGAGTCGTTAAAGTGGTGTTTAACAATTTATCCATAGCTATTGACGCATTAAAAACGCCCTAAGTTCCCTGGCGCAGGGTTTCTCAACGTATTGTTTTATTTTTAATGCTTTAATCAATTAAACAACCAATCTTTGCATTGCCTTTTTATAGGAAATACAAAGATTGGTTCTCACGAAAATAAAAAACACAATTATTTTCAATAAAGGTATTGACAAGTCAATTGTTGTGATTTAATATAGACACATATTAACTAATTAATCAAAAGAAAGGACGAGATCATGAACGCATCATTATCACATTTACGTAGCCTATCGAACAGTAGAACATCACTACTATCGACAGGCACGAGTGTGTCAATCGCGTAGATCTCCCGCTGGAGGCTATGCCTCCGGGAACGAATGTTCACAACCCCGGACTAACACTCCGGGGTTTTTTGTTTTTTAACGGCTCAACAAATGGATAAGATCATGACACAGATTATTAGCACAACATTGAGGACACTCGGACAAGGCACTTCCCTTGTCTCAAGAACGCTGTACCTAACGGGCAGTAGACTCAGTTTGTGTGGTGGCCATTTATCGCTATCACATTTAATTCATAACTAACCGCGTTTCCTGCTTTTTGGAGATGTGATCTCCAGGAAGCCTGTCAATGCATAGGAGCCTGGGATCAAATCCGGGCTTTTTTATGCCCACCGTTCTTTAACAATTTGGATAACACACGTTTCATTTGCCGTGATAAAAGCACAATACCTTCAGGGTAAATGGAATAAACAGTGTGAATAGGCGTGGCCGTGGCAGAGTTGGTAATGTCCCTGGTTGTGACTCAGGATCTCGCGGGTTAGAATCCCGTCGATCACCCCTATTCACATTGACGTAAGTCACTTTAGGGATCCGTCCGTGTTAGGACGATCTGACGAGAAGGCAGGTTCAACTCCTGCGGCGGCTCCCTAAGTTGATTTTGCGGCTATAGCTCAGCTGGTAGAGCGCTTCGTTGCCATCGAAGATGTCGCGGGTTCGATTCCCGCTAGCCGCTCCAAATAATGGTGAGTTGGTCGAATTGGTAAGACAATAGATTGCTAATCTATGATCCAGTGATGGATTTAGGAGTTCGAGTCTCCTGCTCACCGCCACACACGGGGTATGACGTAATTGGTAATCGTGCGGGATTTAGGCTCCCGTGGTGTAAAAACCGTTCGAGTTCGACTCTCGATACCCCGACCAATATTGGTGAGCACAAACGTGCTGAACGCTGGCGCGATCAGAAACAACACCGCCCGAATGGTGAAACTGGGATACACAGGAAGTTTAAATCTTCCCGCCCGTAATAGGCATACGAGTTCGACTCTCGTTTCGGGCACCACTTTAGGAGGGCATCGCCGGGTTGGCTGGCAACTTGTTTCGAAGGCAAGCGATGACCTAACGGTTAGGGGTTCGATCCCTCTGCTCTCCGCCAATAAAAAAGGATCTGCCAAATGAATGGAGCGCTGTCCCTGTTTGGTTACGATGAACGCGGCATGTCGTATTAAAAGATCTTTGACCCGCATGAATAAACGGGGTGTGGCGTAATTGGTAGCCGCGCAGGGTTCAGAACCCTGTGGTGTAAAAACCGTACGAGTTCGACTCTCGTCACCCCGACCAATACGGTGAAGATAATCACCCTTGAGGGCGCAAGGCGCCGCTTAAAAAGTACATCGCGGGTATGGTGAAATGGTAGACGCAGTAGATTCAAAATCTACCGGGGGAGACCTCGTCTCGGTTCGACTCCGAGTACCCGCACCACATTAGGAGGGCATCGCTGGGTTGGCCGGCAACTTGTTTTGAACGCAAGAGATGACCTGACGGTTAGGGGTTCGACTCCTCTGCCCTCCGCCAAACACGGGGCGTGGCGTAATTGGTAGCCGCGCAGGGTTAAGAACCCTGTGGTGTAAAAACCGTTCGAGTTCGACTCTCGATGCCCCGACCAATAAAAACTTATGCAGGGCATAAGCGTAAAGAGTACTGGTGGATATAGCTCAAATGGTAGAGCTCCTGGTTGTGATCCAGGCGGTTGCGAGTTCAAGTCTCGTTATCCACCCCAACTACTGCAGGTATGCCGGAATTATACGGACTAGACTGAGACTCTAGGTGGATTTTTCACATGCGATTTCGACTCTCGCTACCTGCACCATGTAATAAACAGTTTTGGTGGATTGGCTGAGCGGCTGAAAGCACGCCCCTGCTAAGGGCGCAAGGGGTAACCCTTCTCTGGTTCGAATCCAGGATCCACCGCCACATTTGGAGAGTTGCGAGAGCGGTTAAATCGCCTTGCTTGGAAAGCAAGTGGCCTAGCAATAGGCACCGGGGTTCGAAACCCCGACTCTCCGCCAATTTAGCAAAAAAGGACATCAAAATGCAGGTGACGACGAGACAGCTGATCAACACTATACAAAAAAACAAACCGGCGATCTTAAGACAACTGGCGCGAGCCATGAGAGATACGTCACACCTGAAAAAAGTAGAACGTGTTACTTTTTAGAATATCGCGGACATGGTGAAATTGGTAAACGCAAGGGGTTTAAAACCCCTCGGAGGAAACTCCTTCCCGGTTCGAGCCCGGGTGTCCGCACCACTTACTAGTGAGTTGACCGAGTTTGGTTTATGGTAGTTGCCTTGAAAGCAACCGAAGGCTAACCCCTTCCGTCGGTTCGAATCCGACACTCACTGCCAAATACGCCCGTAAGGGTAAGAGAACACGCCGTTCTAGCTGAGTTGGATTAGCAGCGCCTTCGTAACGCGCAGACAGTGGTTCGACTCCACTGAACGGCACCACACAACGCCCCTATGGCCAAATTGGATAAGGCAAGTCGCTTCTAACGACTCGATTCCGGGTTCAAGTCCTGGTAGGGGTACCACTTCGCCGATGTAGCTGAGCCTGATTTAGCAGCGCCTTTGTAACGCGCAGACGGAGGTTTGAATCCTCTCATCGGCACCATTTAAAAAACGACTGTCCCAAGCAATCGTCTATAAACCCGCTTCGGCGGGTTTTTTGGTTGTGGGCGTTAGCGTTTCATTATCTCGGCAATATTGGCCGATGCGCCACTTTGCAATTCGAATTTTTCACCATAACGCATCGGCATGGCGGCTGACTTCCAGCCGCCAGCCATCATGATCTTGGGCATAGGAACACCCTCCTCGAACATTTTTTGGCAGGCACCCACTCGGGGAGAATGGCCGCTGATCCCTGATGGGTTAAGTCGGCATTGGCGATAAAGTGCCCGGTAAATGCGCGGCACATCATATTCATCCAATAACAATTCCGTTGCTTTAAATTTCCCACTGGTAGCTGCGGGTCGAAAAAGAAAGCCAGTGTTGGGCTCGCCCATCGCTCCCAATAGGCGCTCAATCAGCCCAATCGAGGTGCGGGTTAAATGCTTAAGCTCTCCTTCTCCACTCGTGTTGGTTTTCGTTTTGTTGACAATGACATTGTTAAATTCAAAATCCAAATCTTCGATGCGCAGGGAAACCAGTTCAGAACGGCGAAGCATAGTATCGTAACCGACATTGATCAAGGTGACATCTCGCAAGGCCTTGTAACGAACGTTTTCATCATATTGAGCAAGTTGCAAAGTGATCTTAGCCAGCGCAGGCGCACTCACGCCTTTGACCTGATCGGCACGGGCATAAGCGCGCCTTAAGATCAAGGCTAATTTATCATTGGCCATAACATCTTGTGCCAAGGGATTAGAAAGCCCCATCAATGACCATGTTTTTCGTAAACCACTGAGGCGTTTTTTTACCGTATTTCGTTTGTATTCCTTATCATCAACCAGCCACGTGGCATAACCGAGTATTTGTTCGGTACGAGCGGTGATGTCCAGGGAGAGTATCGTGATGTCAATGTGGTCGAGATAACGAAAAAACCCCTTGAGATCATCCCCAAGCCCTTTGCTGGCGTTTTTATCGAGATCCGGTAGGATCTGGTTTTTAAAACGCCGTACGTTCGCTTCGGCCTCTTCATTCTCGATCAAATCAATAAGTCGAGACAACACCTGGCTGGTTTCTGTAAAGTGCTCTTTGTTCATAATAGGTCCGAAAATAACGGTGATTGAAAGACACAACGCTTTACTTAGTTCTTGATCCAAATGGGGAGATCTACGTCAATATCGTCTTGGCTGTAATGGGTTTGGCCACCCTGCCGTGGTGCACTAAATTCAATTAAGCGAACATCACCGTTGTTAAAACGATAAAGCGCCCCTGCATTAAAATAGAGAGGGCAAATAGCCTCCACACCTCCATCTAAAGTAGATACGACCGTATTCATGTCTCTTCGCACGATCCCGTCACAATCACTGAACGTGAGGGATTGAGCAATATTGAGCGGTGGCGTAGTTGCCGCCTCTTTCGCCACGGAAAATTCAACAAACCCCACGGGTTGACCCGATGTGTCAAGTCGAAGAAAAGTGTTTTTCGTAGAAAGTACCGGGATCACATTGTCGTCCGGAAATGTTTTTTTGAGTACCCCGATCAACTGCGTATCATTGGCAATTTTACTGAAGGTTTGGTTACAGCCCACAAGTAGCAAAGGGAGTAGTAAGCCGACCAATGCCATTGCGCGTTTAATTGATAACATAAAAACCTCTCATTGGTGCTTCGATCACTTAACGTGAATTTTTAGGGTGCAGAGGCGAGCTCACGATCGGCCACAATATTAAGATCCAGTTTTGTTGCTTCTGGGGTGATGTAAACCCGCTCTTGGCGGCTGTGATTCAATAAGCGCATCCAATTGCCCGCGCTAAAAATAGTTTTTGTTTTTTTTGCGCGCTTCACAGTTTTGAACGAGCCATCCGCCATGGCATAAACCAGCCCGCAAACAGGAGAGGGTAATTCATCCTTTTTAATTAAACCGTCAGGACAGGCGTAATACAAATAGGGGGCAATCGCCAGATAGGCTTGCCATTTTTCCGGTTTATTTATATCCGACAAGAAATCACTGCGTGAGATCTTAACTTCATAAATGGTGGCGTTTTGTTTATCAGGGTTATTGGTGGTGTTCAATGTTAAGCAATCTGGACGGCAAAAGGTATCGTCGCCGTTCATTTCTATGTTTTCAACCGCAAAGTTGCCTTGGGCTCTCGCCCTTGTCGCCAATTGCGCGGCAAGATTGTCGTGTTTTTGTTGGGTGGCGGCACGCTGTCGACGCAACGCATCGAGCACACACACACCTTTACTGGTGATGCCGAATCGCTCTTGGCGACTAGGCATCAGTTGGATCAATCCCAATCCCGATAAGATCAGATCTCGCGCGTCACGATGATTACCATTGAGCCCGTTACAGCGCATGCCGTCAAAATAAAACTTGAGGCGCGTGAGTTCCATCGGGGTTAATTCAATGACGGTGTCATAGCGTTCAGCTTGAGGGAACTCAAGCTGATTAGAACGACGAATAAAAGCCATCGGCTCGGCTACGTATTATGTGGATCGTTGGGATCGTTTTTGTTGATGCGGTGGTAAATTTCTTCACGATGAACCGATATTTCTTTCGGCGCATTGACACCAATGCGGACTTGATTGCCTTTCACCCCTAAAACGGTGACAGTCACATTATCCCCGATCATAATGGTCTCTCCGACCCGACGCGTTAATATCAACATTATGTATTCCTTTTCGTGTTGTTTGTGTTATGTGTTGTTTACTGCCTGTACAACATAACACAGGAAATACAAAAAGACAAGCATATGCTATCCTTATTGACATCCTGTCTGTTGTTGTTCACAAACCTATGCATCCATGCAACCTTGTCTTTAGTTTATTGCAATGATACGTTGATCAAATTCATGACTGGCTCTCTCCATAGGAACGAGGAGCGATTGTCCTTCACGCCCAGAGAACGTGCATTTTTCACACGCGATCAAATAGGCAAGGTAAGGTGCTGTTACGATTTTTATAATATCCCCTTCCGCGTAGAGCTCTTTGCCATCGACTTTTTTTGGATCATAGTCGTACGCACGAATTTTTCCCCCTACTCGAAAACGCTTTTCAAATTTTAACATAACAACTCATCGGTCTTTTTCCATACGCTTATGATAGCATATTATATAGAAAAGTAAACACGACCTACAAGGAAGCTCATTATGTCGACATCTTCACCTACGGAACTGCCCGAGTATGCGTCGTTAAAATACCAAAACACCTGTGAATTACTCAATCATGCAGAGCGAATAAATCACAGTATCGAACAAAATAGACTCCAGTTGAGTAAAAAAGAAAGACAAATGTTTATGCGATCACACCAATCGTTGTTGTTGAAGTCTCAAGTGTTGGGTTACTTAGAGGATGTTACCGAAGGGGCTATTCATCTCGACCCAATGGACTCCTCTGACGGGAGAATGCACATTGCCCATTTACTCAGTGACGATGACCCCAGCCATTTAGGTTTGCCCGAACGCGCCGAAACACGATTGAAATGGTTTCGTAATTTTGTTGCAAAAGCACCTGATAAAGACGTCGCAGAGCAAGAAATATTGCGCGCCTTTTATTTGGAATCAAAGCCAGCAATGGATATCGATGATGTTGAGAACCTTGTCCTGGCGGGCGGCGGAGCAAAAGCACTGTCCCTTGCCGGAGCCTTGCGCTCTTTAGAGAAAGAAGGGCGCTCTGAGCAGATAAAACGTGTGGCGGGTACCAGTGGTGGTGCGATCATGGCAATGGGGTATGCCGCGGGGTATTCTGCCGATGAATTGTGCGATGTGGTGAATGATAATGAATTCGGTTTATTTACCTTAAACAGCCGTGCTGACAATAAAGTCTTGAATCAATGGGCGCATTGGTTTCATCGCGGTAGCAAAGAGGATAAGCTACATGTCCTCTCAGATAATAAGCAAGCGCATGTTTATCATAGACAATTAATGAGCGAATTGGCAGGCGTTGTTTTAAATCATGATGATACCCGTCTAAAAAAAATGCGGCACAAACTTGAAGCTGCACATCAGGGGACCTCCCTGAGTTCGCCCGAAAAACGACGTGAATCGCTCGGTGACGCCTTGAGTGAACTGCTTATTCAGCAACCGAATAAGGAAGTGTTGTTCTCCGGGATCATGTCGGTGATCGGTGATGACGAAATTATTGAGATTGATAAACGTGCACACCATGAAACCAGCATGGAAGTAGAGATCCTTGGGGCTTTTAGCCAAAGTGTTTTATACAGCAGTCCGAAAAAAGCGTTGGTCAATGCTATGCGACATCGCACCGGTCAAGATCTGGTTCGCGGCTTTTTCAGTGATTTATTGTATGCCAAACTCAAAGAGGAGCCCGTGGAAAACCTGCGCGTCGCCTTTTATGGTGACTCTGCTCGTCATGATCCAACGAAACGTGTCAATGAAAGCCAATTGCGCGAAATTAATTTTTCTCAAATGCAAACCCTGCACGAAATTGCCCCAGAGCGCTACCGTGAATTGCGTATTTCGATATGTGTAAAACGCCCGTTGAAAGAGAGGTTGGAAAACGGAAAATATGTGCGCTATGATCATGAGGATGTGGCCTACGATAACCCTGAGTTTTCAAAAATGACGGTTGTCGATGCCGTGCGTGTTTCCATGAATTTACCTGGCATATATCAAGCCTATAAATTTAATGTCAAGAATAAGCATTATGAAGGGGCTGATGGTGGCGTTTTATCCAATGTGAGCTTGAGCAGTTTTGATCTAGAACGCGATGGTAAAACACAAAAGTTTAGACCCGAGCAAACCATTGGGGTGTTTTATAAAACTGCCGAAGAGCTTAAGTCGGCTCATGATGTCAATCGAATGCTGGTGCTTCCGCGAAGTGCAAAAGAGATCCGCAGTGATATTAAAATGTTAACGTTTGATCAACAGTTTCAACAAGACGAAATGGATCGGGTTGAACATTCCCTTGCCGACGCCACGCCAGGCATGATCCCCAATGACGAATTAATTAACTTGGCAACGGAATATAACGAGGCAAAAGATCTCTACAATTCGGATGGAGGGCGATTAAGTGCTTTGAAAAGCGAACTCAATGCGATTGAACGCAATGTCTTTACGACACCCTATCACTGGTTAAAATCACCATTGGGTGAAGTGGGGCGTGTGTTGTACGGTTACCTTGACAGCAAGAGTAAAGATATTCTAGGTACTTCCGATAATTTACGTCGTCTCGTTATGGTGAATACCGGCGAAGTGTCAACGATGGATTTTAAATTAAGTGCTACCGAAAAAAGTATGCAATTGAATTTTGGTGAAAAAGCCATGGGATCGTTGATCGACGGAACCTATTGCTTGGAAAATCATTTTCACCACCATCAATTTAAAGAGCTTACTACCGAATACGTGGGGAAAGCGATGACTAAAATGGTCGATGATGCCGCCCCGTATGTTGTCCCTGACGAACCGGACATCGTCTACGCTATGCCACTTGATCAAGAAGAATTGGATCAACAGATCGTAAGACGCCCACCAGGATGAATGTCGTGATCGCGTTGACATATCAGTGCGCCACTTATTATTGAAATATAACAACACAAAGTGCAAGTGGACGGTGATTGTAGAGAGGTGGAGCCCTTTAGACGTTAAAGAAACCTTGCCGCAGCTGGTGTGGTTTTGTATATATCGCTTGATTTACTGTTTTTATTTAGATAACATAACCAAACAATTAGAACCTAACGTATTTTACAAACTGAGTGTAGGTGTTATGTTAACGTATTTGAATATTAGCAATTTTGCCATTGTAGAAGCTTTATCTGTCGACTGGAAACCGGGTATGTCAACCATTACCGGCGAAACGGGTGCAGGTAAATCCATCGCAATAGATGCACTGGCCTTTTGTCTTGGCGAACGTTCAGATGCCGGAAATGTCCGCGCGGACAAAGATAAAGCAGAAGTGGATGCGACCTTTGATATACGCACGCTTCCCATGGCTCAGTCTTGGTTGCTCAAAAATGATCTAAATAACGACGATGATTGCATATTACGACGCAGCGTAAATGCTTCTGGGCGATCTAGAGCGTTTATTAACGGAAAATCCGTCACGTTGGCTCAACTTAAGTCGCTGGGACAACACCTAATCGCGATCCATGGTCAGCATGCCCATCAACTCCTTGCCAAGTCGGACTATCAGCGCCGTTTACTTGATGGCTATGCCAATCATCCACATTTACTCAGCGCTGTCGCCGAAAGTTTTAAAGGATGGCGTCGGTTGACCAAACAGCGGGATGAACTCTTGGCCTTAAAAGCACAAGGAGATGCTTCTCGTCAATTGCTTGAGTACCAAGTGCAAGAGCTTGATGAGTTTGACTTGCAATCCGGTGAATTTGAAGAAATAGAGCAACAGCATAAACGTTTAAACAGTGGTGATGAACTCAGTATGACCTGTGCCAGTGTGCTTGAGCAACTTTACGATAACGACGATCACAGTGTCAGCCAGCTGTTGCAGAGTGCCGCTAAAAAGGTGGAGGATCTTGCTATGGTTGATGGTTCCCTTACTTCTGTTTCTGATATGTTGGCGGAGGCGGTTGTTCAGGTGGAAGAAGCCACCAGTGAACTGCGCCAATACAGCGATCGCATTGAAATTGATCCGAAATTATTACACGAACTCGACGAACGCCTGTCGATGGCAATAAACCTGTCAAGAAAGCACAGTATTGAGCCGAACGCCATCCCAGATCGCCACAGCCAATTGGCAGAGGAATTAAAAAAACTCGCCAGTAATATTGAGTTACTTGAAACCATTGATGCCGATGTGGATCGCTTATTGTCGGTCTATAAAAGTGATTGTAAAGCCTTGACCAAAAGCCGAAAAAAACATGGAAAAACATTGGCGCAAGCCATTACCGACTCAATGAAAACCCTGAACATGCCAGATGGTTTGTTGTCGATCAATATTGATACAGCTCAAGAGTCGTTAGGGGAACTTGGGGCAGATGAAGTGCACTTTAACGTCACCACGAATCCAGGTCAACCGTTGCAACCCTTAGGCAAAGTGGCCTCGGGTGGTGAGTTGTCTCGAATAAGCTTATCTATCCAAGTGATCGTTGCCCAACAAGAAACGACCCCTACCTTAATTTTTGATGAAGTGGATGTTGGGATCAGTGGCGGAACGGCGACCATTGTCGGGAAATTATTGAGACAGTTGGGAGAAACCACTCAAGTGATCAGTATTACCCATTTGCCTCAAGTGGCCAGTCAAGGTCATCAACAATTTCGAGTCAATAAATATGTCAAAAATAAGCAGACAAGCACCTCAATGCAACCGTTGACTAAAACAGAACGTATCGAAGAAATTGCTCGGCTTGTGGGCGGAGAGAATATTTCAACCCACTCGCGCGCCAATGCTCAAGAATTATTGGCCGCGATCGTGTAATAATATTTTCGGTACAAAAAAGTCGTCTATCTAGACGACTTTTTTGTATTGCGTAAACGATCTCGCCGTATACTTGTATAAGACCAACTGACAAGCGGCAGTAAGGCGCCGAGAAAAAGTGCTGCTGGTAAGTTGGTGGGATCAAACAACGCGGGGATCAACCATGGGTAACTTAACAGGTAAAGCCAGGTCAGTAATCGACAAGTTATCGTCACCCGATCGGTGCCGCCCAATAACGCCATTTTGATTTTTTTTTTCATATTGTTGCCTCCATGCCATAAAGCGCAATGTTCCCATACCCCAGCCCAAAAGGCAAGTCGACTTTTTTGATCTTTTTTAGATCGTTTTTATTTTGTGATGTTAGATTATGATAATATCATAGAAACATGAGGTTTTTGATGGGATCGTAACGTGAACATAGCATTATCTAAAACACAACGCAATGAACTTATCCAGGGGCTCAGTGCCCATGCGAAAGGCCTGTTGTCTATTGAACTATTGAACAATGGACACTATCAAGTCACATTAGCCGATGGCCGCACGAGTCCGATCCGAAATACTGAGGATTTACTGTCTTTATTTGATGCCGTCCCAGGTTTGCTCGACTCTCTCGATGAAAACATGACCGCGTTTAGTGCAGTTGCCGAATTAAAAGATCATCGCGATCAAGTTCAAGCATTAACCCAGGCCATGGCGGGAATGCGCTCTGAAAGCCTTGGTGAAGTCTTGGATGACTTGTCGCATATGTTATGGGTGACTCGTGCAAAAGAGGCTTTGCTGAGTGTGGGGATGGAATTTAGCACACAGGAGCCAATGGAAGATGTGCTTTTTGTCGCGTTAGCACAGGCCTTGCCCTCATTCGCTTTCGTAAAAAAAGAGGGCGAGACTAAGGTGGTTGCTAATGGTGAGCAGATGCCGAACGATCTCTTGTCTGTTTTAAATACCATGGGCGTCAAGATCTATCGCCCTGATCGTCACCCTCGTTTAAAAGCCAAACTTGATCCCAGTAAACTCGTCCAGCAAAGTAGCGGTACCTTTGCGCTTGATAATGTTTCTCCACTGTTAGCACAAGCCCAAAAGATCGTGAATACAAATGTCAACAAACAGGATTTTATCAAAGGGTTCCATCGCGCTTGTTATAAACGAAACTTAGCCCTTCACCTCCCCGAAGAGGGTGTAGACAGTTTAGGGTACCCTCCCATCGGTTTTAGTGTAGCCACCCGAAAAGCGCTTATTGATGTTTATCAAGCATTGCAAAACGATCAACTCACGCAAGCGGAAAGTGCCCTGTCGGCAATACAGTGTTACTATCGCCCCTTATGTCACGTCTCGGGATTTAAGGAGCAAAACAGTTTAGCCAATACACTAAATCAACAGCGAGGGATGTATGCGCAAGCCCTGCATGACCGCTTGACCGCGTCAAGAACAGTCTTGACCCCGTATATTCCGACGGTAAAACAACTTTTTGAAGACTATGCGACGCCAACATTTACCGATGCCGAAGGTACTATCAGTGCCCTTAGACGTTCATCCTGGGCGGTGACACAGATAAGTCGTATTTCTATGGGGAGTGCATCTGCAGAGCAAGTACCTCAAGCAATAGAAAGGCTTGCGAACGTATTGCAATCTGGTCGAGAGCGCGAAAAAACACGTCGTACGAGCATTCAAGAAGGACAACATCGCCAAACCTTATTAGAGGCTACGCGTCTTGACACACTCAAGGCCGATTTGTATAAAAAACTTACGTATGCCGCCACGCTATCCGGTGACGAGCCAAGCTTATCAATATTGGGGCAGTGGCAAGGCGAGGGGTATGCTAAATCACTCCTACGTTCGATCAAGGACAACAAAACGCCGGCTAAAATTACCGATGAAGAAACCGTTATCACAGCCGCTGCCACGACGATTGCGGAAGCCATTAATGTTACGTTGTATCAACCTCTCGTTTCTATGCGTGACTTACTCTCAGAGAGCGAGCACCACCTTGACAATAACCACCCTGAGATGGCGAAGGTACAAGAAAATTTACTCATGGTACAGCAAGATTTACATGACGCGAATCAGCAACAGCCCCTTCAAACCATGGAGACCTTGATCGCGGCGATTGATCGCATGGATAATATTGATATAGAGGCAATACAATTGATCGCCACCCCACCACCTCTTGTGTTAAAGGATCCAGTGCAAACCCAAGCAACGACGCCCAATGTGAATGATGGCGAAAGTGATGAAGATATCCCGGCAACGAAAGCCGAGTTGGAAGACGCAGGTCAGGGGAGCTTTTTGATGGATCTTGAGCCCTCGCCAAAAATAGAGCCAGAAGCTAAAGCTAAAAAGGAAGAAATTCCTACCGTAGAGCCTGTTTCTGATCCGCTTGCCGCCGCCCTCGAGTTAGCCGATCGTGCTGAAGCCTTTGCCGACACATTAAAGCAAAATCGAGATGGGAAACCTGGAGCCATTGAGGGAGAATTTAGTGACGTATCAATAGAAATAGCCCCTTTACCCATAGAAGGACAGCAAGATGCTCCCCAAACCTTGGATGACAACAGACAAAACATTGCCACTGAACAGCCCAACGGAACATCGGAGAAGGAAACGCAAGAAAACGAAACGAATCAACCGACGCCGCAGGACATAAGAGTATCACTTGATGCGTTGTTTGATACATTGAGTGAGAAAATGTTCAAAGATTTTGACTTGGTGCTTCCTGATGAGCATGACTGGTTTGCACAACAGTGGAAAAGCATGATCGGTGGTCATACCGATTTGAGTCAACTTCCGGATGAAGAAATGCCTGTACTTGAAGAGAAAATTACGCAACATTTTGCCCCGTTGATCGCCGCAAAAAACCGTCGGAAAATAACGATCTGGTACGAGCAAAGTGCCGAGCACGACGTGGCTAGCAAACGTTTGATTGAGGCCGTACGTGGGATCTCATCGCTTGTTGTGGCCGAAAACACACCCGAGCATGCGACGCTGTGGGTAGAAAGATCGTTGGCAATGTCCACGCGAGGGATCTGTAACTTACAGGGGGAGATAGCCCCTCTCGTGACGAGTGAAACCTTGAATGAAATAGCAACGGATGTTTCAAGCAAATTTCAAGAGCTTAAAACACTGACTCACGAAACCGTTGTTGCCTGGGTAAATGAAAGCATTAAGCTACATCAACAGCGTGACGAATTACATCAACGTATGATGGCACTGGGTGAAGGGGATGAAAACTACACCTTGATACTCACTCATCAATGGGAAACTATGTTTGGTCAACCCAACGATTTTAAAGGCAATGTTGCTTTAGCCGCTAAAGTGGTTAAATGTGATGACTACTTGTCAGATCCAGAGGCGCTTGAATGCAGTAAAACGTTGAACGCGGATTCATTTGAACGCGTGCTCAGCGAATTGGATTACATCACCACTGAGCAGTTGTTAGATCCAGAGAGAGAACCTGTTCTCACCGTGAAAAGCCCCGAGTTGCCAGGAGTCCCCTCTGATCAGAAATCAGAGGTTGAGGAGGAGGCGGTTAGACGCCAACGCGCCTAGTTTTTTTCATAAGGGGTATTGGTGTACCAAATTAAATTGAGCCCATATACTGTTTCGCCATTGCCGTACTGTGTCGCAAAGTCAACAGCGACACGTGGTGATAGCTGATAGCGAAGTGCGGCCTCAACGTGTGTGTGATCGGTGTAGCTGACGCCGAACTTATAAGAGAAATCATCATTGATGCGGTGCTTGATCCCCGTTGCGATCATCGCACTGCTTTGCTTATCTTCAACAGTATCATAGCTAATGCGATCTAAGGAATAACCCGCTTTTACATAAAGACTTGCTTGTGTACCCAGCGCATAATGTTTACCAATGAGTAGCGAGCTGTTTTGACGTTCAAGATCGTTTTTTGTTTCGACAACCTCTCCTTTACCATCACGGTGTTCTAAGGAAATTGACCAATTGTTTGACCATTGCTGACCCAATTGAAAGCGATAGCCAGATGCCTTGTGTTCATCGGCAGAGAATCCTGTAGCCCCAATGGATAGGTGGTTTTCCGTTAACGATTGAGCAAGTGGTACGGTATCTGTTGCGTTTACCACCAAAGAAGTGCTTGCCAAAAAGAGGCTCAAAGCGAGATGTTTTTTGATCATAATAAAGTCCTTTTAAATGGCATATCACATGCCGTTCCTTGAATAAGATGAAGGTCTGCCACTACTATATCATATTTTAACACACGGAAGCGAAAAACCCTTTGTCGTGAGGAATGTTCACGCTGCCATCGTTGAAAACGTGCGGATAAAGGACACCAAAAATGGGATCCTCTACCGTTTCTTCTTACGGGTTTTGACACGCAGTGGGTCTAGAAACACTGTCCAAATTAAATCGATAAATAGTGTCGCCACATTGTCCGTTTTCGCACAGCTGATACCCATACTGTAGGTTTTCCGGTTGAAATTCACTTCCCGATATACGTACCGTTGCGGTGATGATATCGCGGACGAATGTTCCGTCGGTCGCTAAGTCTGCCGTTAACGGTGCCGATAAGAGGCGGTAAGTGGGATCGTTGCTTCCGATCACATTCACAAAGCTCAGGTCGTAACTGTCACAAAGGCTTCTTTTTTCACCGAAGTGTTCAAAAAACCACGCTTGATCACAGGCGTTTTGTTCGGCAACACTGTTTAATGGGTGTTTTATTTGGCTTGCCATACTTTGTCCATTGATCACTTGTGTAACAGTGATTAATGACTCAACATTCAATAAGCCTGCTCCACAAAGTGTCGCATCAAGTGCACAGTCTGAATCATCGTTTTGTCTGGCGAAAGACGTAGACGTCGCCATTAACAATTGCTTCATGGCTAACGGGGTTAATTCGGGTGATTCTTTTTTAGCCATAGCGATAGCGGCGGTGACTAAAGGCGCGGAGAAAGATGTCCCTTCCCAATAATACGTTGTGTCATCGGTGTGACCCACACTGACAATCGATTCCCCTTGCGCTGAGATATCTATTTTTTCGCCGTGATTACTGAAATTAGAAAGTGTGGCTTGTGTGGTTAATGCCCCTACCGTGATCACGCCGTCGCAATTCCCCGGCGAATGCATGCTGGCATCCTGTCCATTGTTACCGCCAGCAACGACCACTGTTATGCCTTGAACGTTGGCATAATCAATCGCGTCTTGCATGTAAACAGGGCAGGTAGGGCTTGTTCCCCCTAAACTCATGTTGACGACCGTAATTGCAGGGCCATCATAGTTTTCAACCCCCTCGATATTTTCACCCGCGACCCAGCGAAGCGCATCAGAAACGTCCGATAGAAAGCCCACGCCACAAGTCATTACATTGATCGCGTACATCGCAATGTTATCAACGGCACCAGCGCCACCAAGCTCATTGTTGCTTTGAGCACTGATCGCCCCCGCAACCCCAAAACCATGGCCTCCACAAAGCGTTCGATCACTTTCACGTTCTCCGATGAAATTGTCATCCCGTTTTCGGTTGTTGATGGTGGAGAAATTAAAGCCGCCGATAAAAGAAACTTCCTCATTTTCCCAAAACGACGAATCCATCACCGCAACGCCAATCAAAGACTCTGGGTTGGACAGGCGTTCTTTAGCATTGAGGAAACCACTTCCTGTGACCTGTTCTTTAGCCGATTGGAAATAGGTTTGATCCGCTAAATCTGGATCATTACTGGTGACGATTTTCGTGAAACTCGGGTTGACCGATAACGGTTCGCCGCTATATTGCGGAAAAAGGTTGGGTACCACGATCTTAACATCAACTTCAACATGACTATACCAGCCCGTTGCCGAAAGGGTCTCGATCAGTTGCTCTGCATTATCAGCATCCATTAAAAAGGTTTCTTGGCTTCGTGCCCGTTTGCGATTCGGGTTGTATCTACTTGCTTTTTTTGCTTTCATGCTGGTGTTTTTCACCGGTACGCAAAGCATCCGTTGCGTATCCAAAGAAGGTAGGCAACGAGCGCCGCCTTTTTCTTGGTTTAAGGAATGTTTGGTGCGCATTGTCGCTTGCTCTATCGGGTAAGAGACCACAACACGGAACTCTTCAGCCTGGAGCATGAACGGTGAAAAAGCAACGACACTTAGGGCGGCATATTTATTCATTTTATTCTCCTAGTAACTAAAGGTTATCACATGTTGTTGGAACAAGTAACTCTGCAATAAAACGCACGTTTTCATTAAAGACCCAGTCGCCGGCATCGTTATGTTGACCTAATGTTGGATTGGCGTACCATTGAGATACCCTTTTTTTATTCATGTCGACATAATAGCCGCTGACAGTAAATTCGGGGAGAACCTGACTGCCTCCAAGCTCGTCGATCGTTTGGTTTATAAGCGCATTCACTGGGCTGATGTTAGCCGCCAGTCCGTCCGATAATTCAAGAAGAACTTGCGTTAATTTCGTTTCGTCGATATCTCCATTGTAATACGCTTGTGACCAATCTTTTTCGTTAATTAAGGCTGACAGCTCCGAACGTTCGCCTCCCTCAATTGTTTTCTCAAATAGCGCCAAACGCTCGTCACGCTCATCTTTCGTTAAAGATTCGTTAACGACGGATAGTAGTGTTATTTTTTCAAGCACTCGTCTTTCTTCGTTACCACTTAAGACGTTTTGCATACTCGTGGCATACGCCTCTATTTTGCTGGCTTTTTCTTCGCCAGAGCGATCATTAATCGTCACAGAAAAGGTTACCTTTTGTTCGCGTCCATCTGTGTCTGTTGCGGTCAGTTGAAAGCGCACATCTGTTGATTGCATGACATTTTGTGTCGTCACAATCACGGTTCGATCACTTTCGTTCGTGGATAATTCCACTGACGGCTCATCGGAGAATTCAAGGAGACGGGCGACTAAACTCACCCCTCCTTGCGCACCTGAATAGGTCAGCTGCCATGTGTGCTTATCAAGTTCATTCAACTCGGCGGTAACGGAGGACGTGTTCAGGACGAAAGGGGGTGTCTTAATATCCTGCTTATCTCCACCAGAGCCTCCACAGCCAGTGACTAAGAAAAAGGTTGCTGTCAACAGGGGGATTAATCGTTTCATCTCGTGGCCTTATTCGAAAGAATTATCTTATGCTACCAACCCCAATGGTTTTTGTCAACACCTTCCAATGAAAAGCTTGGTTATGTTGTATGTGTTAGGTGTGTTTTTACCTCTATGAAAGAGAATAAGGATCTTAGAAGCGCCGGCCCTTTTCGTTACGTTTATGATATGATTATTTTAAGACAACCCATAAAAAACACTCGGAGATCTAATGTCAGCAACTTTCAAACAAAATTGGGACGCTATCGCCCAGCTTATCGGTGCTGAACTGGAAGATGTGGGGCGGTTTATTTCGCCCGAATTAGATGAAAAGTCTATGGTTTCACTCGTTGATGAACTTGAAACGCAATCATCCCTACTGCTAATGGCTCTTAAGGAGGATGGTATGTATGATTTTTGTCAACAGTTAAAAAAAGATCATGTTACCGATCTTTACTCCATGCTTGAGGCGTTAGAAGATCATCTAACGCCTCAACCAGAGAATGTACCTAAAAACAGTGCAGGCTCAGAGCCGGGCGAGAATCTAGAACAAGAACTTGAGGCGTTGATTGAGAAGGAGTTTCCCATCCCCGATAAAAAGACAGAAGATAAAATAGAGCTACCAATGCCTTGTTTTTTATCTCGAGATGCGCTCAGGGCTGAACAATTACAATTACATGCCGATGGTTCAGCGGGGTTTGATCCGCAAGAAATAGCACAAGCGTTAAAGACACAAACGGTGCCCGATCTAGATCCGCTTGCGGATTTATCCGCGGTGCTCAATATCACGATCAATCCACCAAGCGACCCACAACAACATGCGTTTGCGAAAGGCGCGGCGGCGAGTATCCTTAGCGGCCTTCGTCAAGATCCTCAAACCATGCCTTCAATGCTTGACCATTTAAAGGCTATTTTTTCGCCCTCTGCAGATCACGCAGAGACTCTAACCCTGACAGATCCCGTAGAGCAATTGCGCGCGGCAAGAGCATTGCTGGAAGAAAAAAATGGCTTGCCGGCCATTCTTTGGCCGGAAGAAGCCAACGCGTTGATCGACGAGTATAATACCCTTGCTCAATACTGGGATCAACACATAAGAGAGATTGCTCGCCAAAAAGAGGTTGAAATCGCCTTTAAACCCGCAATCCACTTTCCCCTACTTGATGATGCCGCTGTGCTCACGTCAGATTTACCGGCTTATAACGCTTTGGCTCAAATACAGATATCATCGCCCAAGAGACAACAAGCCAAACTAAATACGGCTCGTCGCTCATTAATTCAGGAAGTGAAACAAAAAGGCATCGCGGCAATGGTAGTTGAGTCACCTGCCTGGGAAAAGATCAATGCGCCGAGCACCTCGGTCATTCAGCAAGCTAATAATCTTGACCAATTAACACAACAGCTCAACCCTGACGCTCTGACACAAAAGGCGATTAAACTCAATCATTTTCGTCTCAGTAATTACACACGCTCCTTACAAAAATCGGGGGTGATTGCAAATGGACACACCTTGATCAAAGTCATGGACAATATGAAGGAAGCGTATATTCGCGGGAAACTTCCCGCCGACACCCTCATGAAAAAACAAGTCGTTTTATTAACGCAGTTAGATCAATTATATTCTCAACATAAATACACCGACGTGTCGGAGAACGTACTAAAAGTTACCTTGCCTAGGCAAATAAAAAAAGGGGTTACCGCCGCCTGCGAAGAAGCCCTTTCAACCAAAGTTACGAACAACAACACCTTGCTCACGGATGGGGTGTTATTATCGGTGAGCAAAACGTCCATCGGACGGAAAAACAACAAGAAGCGAGAGGAGCTTCCCGTATTGCGGTTGCAAGCCATCGACCAAAAAGGCCGCATTCACGTGTTAGGGCAGTTTAAACAGTCAGAGCACCCAGAAACAAGCCTTACCCTGAGCAATAAGGATGGCGTTGATTCTGAGGTAACAGGACACACGCTGGCCGGCGCAAACAGCCTTAGAGATGGTGTGGTCAACACCTTGCCCCTTGAGCGAATAAATACATTGGCCTCACATCTTTGCATCACTCCAGTAGAAAATGTCGAGGTGATATCCGGGTTGCTGATCAATGATCGCGGTGAAGAAATCGCCCCAATAAAACCCCGCAGTGGTAAGACGCACCTTTACCACGTGACAAACGATCAAATAAAACAACTGGATCCCAGTTTGTTACCCCAATTGAGCGAGGCCTTCTCTAAGGGACCCAGCGCCGCTGAATTAAGGGCGTGTTTAGAGCCTCATGTTGCCGCCGCTTACCAGACGCTTGTTCAGAGTGAATTGCAACGCATCGACAACCCCCGGAAAATAGACAAGAAGACCGCAAAACACACCGATAAAGCAAAAATTACGGAAAATGAGCACCGTGTATCAGTCTCCAATGCCTTTAATACGGATTTAGCCAAAGAACTCGGAAAAGCCGTGATGGCGCTAGGTGTTGACCCTGAAAAAATGGGTTGTCACCAAGGGGTATTTTCCAGAGAGAGTATCTTGAGTCAACCCTATGAACGAGGCAGTGAAGGGCTAGCCTGGCGCGCGGCAATATGGGGGGCAAGAGAGCATACCGCAACCGATCCGAATCGTGAAAGCCCCACTTTCGATCAGCAAAAAAGCTTCACCAGCACCTTAGTGCGCACCCTGATCGCAGATATTATGGAACGAGGGTTGACGATGGCCCCACAAGGGATCGCCGCAACAAGCAAATTGATGCCGATCACGCTGGGGGCTCCGCAAGATAAGCCTCCCTCACCGGCACAGGCGAACCAAACGCCCTCGCAGGAAGAACCGGTAAATGATCCTCACCAACCACCGCCGTTAACGGAGGAGGATATGGCCGCTCATTTTGCCAGCATCCCTGATGAGACCGATGAGGGGCAGCACTACACCCCAAGTCCATAATAGCGGGTGCATCACACTTACGGGTGATGTATTTTGCGGTCAGGGGGCAAACCGAGTTAATGATAATAAAATAACAGGAGGCGTGTGGATATGCTCCCAACCTTGAATACGCTGCGAGATGAATGGCAACATTTAGATACCCATGACTTCTCTTTTTCGGGGATCCGAAAGGCAGAGACGGCGACGCAGTCTTACAGTGAAAACAACCCTAAAAACTACACCTTTATGGAAAATGTAAAGCAATGGTTATTACACGCAAAGCTTCCCTTACCGATGATGGATAATGGGGTGCTTCGCGTAGGGGACAACGCTGACGCCACCGTTTTTATTAATGGCATGCTAACCACATTGACCATGGCAAAATACCAACAAGATACCTTGTCTGAATTATTGGGGCGTTCGGTTGAGCTCTTGCACAATCCTTCCGAGGGATTTATCGGGGATATTCTTGAATGCATTCATGATCGCACACACGATCGCACACATGTAAGCCCCAGTGTGATCACACAACAGATCGCGGCTATTATCGAAGAAAAGCTGCGTCACCACCCAAAAGTGATGGTGATCGGTTACTCTCAAGGGGCGATCATTGCTAGTCGTGCCTTGCATTTGTTGCGTCACCGGATCACGAGTTGCGATCTTGCACGTGTACACTTTGTGTCATTCGCCCCGGGGTTTCGAGAGCACAAACTGCCTTACGTTTATGCCGAGCACTTTTGCAATGGTGGTGATCCCGTCTGTAAAATAGGCGCGTTAAGTGCCACAAAAAACAGTGGTAAACTTTTTTATCGAGAGGCCACGGGCCATTTGCTTGTTAGCGATTACCTACACCCGATCACCCAAGGCGGGTTCGGTATAAAAAGTCGTTTTTACCAACAGCTCTTACACTCAGCTCGCATCGCTTTCGGCGCGTAAGTAAGCCGCATAACCCTCAATGCCAAAATAACGCACCTTACGTTTACAGTGGATTTTCTTAGCGATCAAGATGTCGTTATGATACAGACGCGTGATCTGCTTATCACCGTTACAATCGGTTTGGTAGCCGTGTTCATCATTGAGGCGTAAATTGTCGAATTCACTGCGCATAATAAGTTTCATGAAGCATCCTTGTGTGCGTTAATTTACCTTGAGTTTATCATATTTCGTCTCGGAACCGCTTGGCATAAAAAAAATAATAAAACCGTCTTTTCTTTCTTGAAAAAAAACCATGAGTGAGCTAATATCCGTTTCCCATTTTGACCTCAACCATTTACCCAAGGAAGACCGACGCTCATGAGTATGGATTTTTTTAACACGTGGCTCACCCTACCACACTTTTTACTTATTTATCCTTGGGTGCTCAATGCGATGTCACTCACCGGTGCATATTGTTTATCCAACAGCAAAGTGATTTTTGGTCGCTACGTTGGTGCTTGCGCGGCGGTTGGGTGGGCGGCCTACGGGGTGTTGATTTCGGAGTGGTCATTTTTGGTGGCTAACGTTGTTTTTTGCTACATTTACGTCAGTGCAATTTATAAGTTTAATCGTAAACGTGATGAATACAAAGCCAGCTTTGAAGAGCAAGCGGCGGAAATCGCCCGTTTGCAAAAAGCCTTAACAAAAAATCATGAAAAGAGCCAACGTATACTCGATATTCGTGAGACCAAACTGCAGAAACTGGCCGAAGAAATACGCTCTCAATCGCATGACCACCTGCGCGCCATTGAGGACATTGTCAGCACGGTAAAAGTGGCCTAACGACGGCGTTGATTTAAGGATGTCACTAATGCGCTTCGCTCCGCGAGTCGCTCTATTCGTTCCTGTCGCGCAAGATCTTTCGTCGGCGTATTGTCACTGGTGAGTATTTTTTGACTTAACTGTGCACGAATGTTTTTCAAGTGCTCATCTGGGCTTTCCGTTGATCGTTGGCTCCCTATTGGGCGATAAGCGTAATGAAACCCCTCGACGATTTTTTTGAACGCCGACATGTTACCATTTTCAGCAAAGGCAAAGGCTTGTTTTAATTGTTGCTCGACCGGTGGTGTGAGGATCCCGGGATCATGACCAGCCCCCTTGCTTTGTGCTTCAATAACGAGATTTCGCTCGGCACAATAACCATGAAATTGATTGATAAAACGTTTCGTGCTGTGATCGCCGGTCAGTAGACGTTGCGCATGATGATGGATTACGGCTTTGTTTTGATAGTAAAGCACGCCCGCTATCTCGCTCAATTGCTCCGGCGCAATGGTACGCTGTAATCGCGGGTGATGTGTAGGGTGGTGTAGCGAGATCCGCTTCATCTCGAGTTGTGACAGCAAGGACTGACTCATGCCTTGCTTTTCTTCGGCGTTGAGGGGGGTGGTGGAAAGCCAGTGTCGCCCATTCCCCTTACCGATACTTTGCGTAAGATCGTTTGCAAGCTCAGTTGAGCCATGACACACAAACCCAGCATCTTTAATGGTTTGGGCAAGTCGTCGCCCAATTTGCGCTGGGTTTAAGGGCGGGCACGCGCCATCTTCAATACCCTGGATCAGTAAGCGCACTAACGCTCTTTCATCACGAAGTTGGCCAACGCCACCGAGCGAGGTGCTATTGGGGTCGAGATGTTCGACGCGCACCCCTAATCGTTTTTCCATTTGCTCAATGCTGATCTGAGGTATTTTGTGCCACTGCTGCGCTGGATCACGGTAAGCCGGGATCTTATCGTTCAAGAACGCAAATCGCCCCCCAACATGCTTAGCCATGGCAGCGATCGTATCCCAGTGCTGTGGATCACTCAAACGCATCATTTGTCCTTAGTTGTAGTGGTTGGTAGCAAGATTATATCACTTTTTTCTTCTTGTGATCCCCTTACCTTGATGGTATATTTTATGCCCCAAAATTATTTTAATAAACAAGGCTCTTCAATGAACGATACATTATGGTCACTGGAATGGCAAACCTTACAAAATCAATTTGATAGTTATGAAAAGTACTCACTGCTCATTAAACTGTGCAGTCTGTTAATGGCCACCTTCGGTTTGCTTTTTCAACGAGAGAGCGCGAGCTTGATCGCCTTTGTCTTGATCGCTTGGTTAATGGATGCTATTTGGAAAACCTTTCAGGGGCGTTTTGAAGATCGTTTGCTGTTCATTGAAGCCCAACTGGAAAATCAGAGAACAGGAGTGTTCGGCTGTCAATTTAATCGTTCGTTTCAACAGAGACGCCCTGGACTCACACAATTACTGAAGGACTATTGTCGCCATGCGTTACGACCAACGGTCGCCGTTATTCATGGCGCGATTGTGATGGTGGTGAGTCGCGCCTTGATCTTCAACTAAGAAAGATCTGACAAGCGCCTTTTTCGGTCAGTTGATACCAGGTGCTTTCCGGGTTTTTTAACTGCGTCATTAAATGGCGCGTTTTTTTTGTTCCCATCATTGAAAGTAACTCATCCGATGCTTTCTTTCGTTCATCGATCGTCATCGAACACGCAATTTTCACGCTCCCCATACTGACCGTATAATCACACATAGTATTGCTTTGCGGAGTGATGCTCACATGATAATGTGCTCTGATCGCTGAGTTTTTTGACGGAAAGTCGTAGGCTTGACAGCTTTTAAGTCGTTTCGCGAGTTCAATCTCTTGGCGTTTATCTCCCTCAAGCAGTGAGCGAAAATCAGGGCGCTTAGCCTGTGAGGCTGACGACGTCCCTAACAGTAAGGTGAGTCCTACGAGGGTGATCATAAGTTTCATTGTTAATGCTCTCATCCATGAGTATGCTCGTTATCATAACCGATTTTTTCCCATCGAGTCCTTTATTGACAAAAAAAAGCGCCGAAGCGCTTTTTTACCTACCCAATCAATCCATCGCTATTTAACTGAGGCTTGGTAAATACGATCTATACTCTCAGCCAGCATCGCATCAAACGTCACGGCGTCCATGCTTTCTGTAAGCCCTTGCGTTAACGCGCGCGAAAAGCTGGCGATCACTTGCGGATTTTGACTTAATTTTTCATTCGCTTGCGCTTGAGAATAGCCGCCAGACAAGGCAACCACGCGCAAGACATTCGGGTGATTAGCGAGTGCGGTGTAATGTTTCGCTTCCTCGGGTAAGGTTATCTTTAAAATAACTTGCTGGCCATTGGGCAAGCCATTTAACGCGACAAACAACTCTTCAAATAAAATCGCTTCCGCCACGGCTTTATCCAAACAGTTGATGTTAATTTCCGGCTCGATGATCGGCACCAGACCAGCGGAAATAATGTATTCTGCGATCACGAATTGCTGTACCACCACCGTGCTGATCCCCATAGGGTCGGGCTCATGGATCACCGATCGCATTTTTGTGCCGAACACCCCGTGCTCAACAGCAAGATCTAATAACGTGTCCAAGTTATCCATGGGACTCATGCACTGACAGCCATTGACCATCTCCGCCAACCCTTGGTCAATTTTTAAAAAAGAAACGATCCCTTTTTCTTCCCACAGGTAGCGTGCACTTGGCAAACCATTGATTTTTTTCAACAAGGTGTCTTCAAAGAGGATGGCCCCTAAGATCCGATCACCGCTAAACCCCACGCTATTGACAATGCGAGCGCGCATAGTATGCACCTTATCGAACATCTCACTGTCGTTTGCATAGGCGCTGGGCTCAACGCCATAAAGTGATAATGCTTTTGGGGTACTGCCGCCGCTTTGATCGAGTGCGGCAATGAAGCCGTTTGCATGGGTTATTTTGTCGCGCATGGTGGTGGTCATAAAGAGTCCCTTCAGGAAATAAAGTATAAAGTTCAAGAGTTCAAAAGATAACATAAAAAGAAAATAAAGCCAATCCATTACTGGCTTTATTTTGGGTGTTTGTGCTTAACGTCTTTGGGGCTGGGGGGCACGTTCAACCGTGGGGGATTGCTCAGTGCGATCAGGCGCCTGGGCGTTTACGCGCCCTGGTGGGATAAAAGCCCCATGCTCGCTCAGTGCTCGAAACAAACGCTCATGTCGTCGCTCACGATCACCATCTCGCAAAATCGCGGTTAATGGCTGCTCAATGTCGGCCGGGAGACTTACCCCTAACGCTTTTAAACCTTCTTCCATTTTGTTGAATACCTGCGAGTTGCTCAAACGCTGATGGTAAGCATTTAATGTGCTGGTGATCGCGTGTGTCAATACGTTTTGTGAGGGGCCTTGATTTAAGGTGGTGGCTAGGCTTTGACTAAACTTTGGCGCGCGCATACACACATGTTTTGTTAAGGTGTCACTGGAACGTTGTGTTAAGAATGCGCCACTTTGCAACGCTTTGGGGAGATTGTCAAGAAGCGATTCTTTAATAAAACTCTCAAAGTCCCCCGCAAACACATTGTTGCCGATTTTTTCAATGTTGGGAGCATGTGTATGGATCTCATAGCCTGAAACCACTGCACTGTCACTAAGGCCTAGGCGCAAACTGCTGATCGCCTGCTCAGAGACTGCCAGTCGACCGCTGACGGCACACTCGGCCAATTTGTTAGCATCAAGATAATGTAATGCCACCTCGGCATGTCCCGTAGGTGCCGCAGGTTGATCTGGCGATAAATAATAAAAATCAGCGGCGGGGATCTCTAACGCCGCGATCTCATTCAACGATCCGAGCGCCCAACTGGCGAGACGGTGTGATCTTCCCAACGTATCTCGGGCACTGAGGTGAGCCGTGTCGAAGTCGGTGTCGGTATCCCAACGAAGGATCATGCCGTGCTTTTCAAGCGTCGCACACGTTTTGTGGCGAGCCACCATGGCACGAAGCAACCCTTGCTCGTCTTTGATCTCGCTTTCTCGTTTTAAGGGGGTGTTGAAATGAGGCAGTGATATCGAATCTTTGCCGAGCGTTTCAAGCGCCGTGAACATCTGCTTTTGAAAATCGGCTTTTTTCGCATCGGGAATGTTTTTGCTTAATGTCTCTAAGTCTGGAAAATCGTGCTGACACCATTGTGAGACGCGAAGCGTCAGTTGTGACCAGGCGTTTTCAAGCGCATTGCTTGATGGGGAGTGCTGCGCGTTCGGTTTCATGTGATTGCCCTATTATCGACGGTTGCGTTGATATTATCACATTTCGCGAACGAAACCAAAAAAAACAAGTGACAACCCCTTAGCACCCTGCTATTCTGGTGTTGTTTTATTATAGTAAACAACAAACAATTGAGGTTCTACATGGATAAGCAAAAACAAAAAGCACTTGACGACGCGATGGCGCAAATTGATCGCCAATTTGGTAAAGGATCGATCATGAAGCTGGGTGACAACAATACATTAGATATCGAAACCGTGTCGACAGGCTCATTAGGGCTAGATGTCGCTTTGGGTGTCGGCGGTTTACCGTTTGGTCGTGTTGTTGAAATTTATGGGCCAGAATCAAGTGGTAAAACGACACTAACCCTTGAAGTTATTGCTCAGGCGCAAAAGCAAGGTAAAGTCTGTGCGTTTGTCGATGCGGAGCATGCGCTTGATCCCATTTATGCGGAAAAATTAGGCGTTGATATCGATGCCCTGTTAATTTCGCAGCCGGACACGGGAGAACAAGCCTTGGAAATCGTCGATATGTTAACGCGCTCTGGTGCTGTTGACTTGATCGTTGTTGATTCCGTGGCAGCGTTGACACCTAAAGCTGAAATTGAAGGCGACATGGGTGACTCGCATATGGGCTTACAAGCGCGAATGTTATCGCAAGCCATGCGTAAACTCACCGGTAGTTTGAAGAAGCATAACACTATGTGTATTTTTATCAACCAGATCCGTATGAAAATTGGTGTGATGTTTGGAAGCCCAGAAACAACCACTGGCGGGAATGCCCTAAAGTTCTACGCTTCAGTGCGATTAGATATTCGCCGTATCGGCGCCGTAAAAAATGGCGAGGAAATCGTGGGTAACGAAACGCGAGTTAAAGTGGTGAAGAACAAAGTCTCGCCGCCGTTTAAACAGGCAGAGTTCCAGATCCTCTATGGTAAAGGGTTTAATACAATGGGCGAATACCTTGATTTAGGGGTTAAGCACAATCTGATTGAAAAATCAGGATCATGGTACTCTTATAAGGGAGAACGCATCGGTAATGGTAAAGCGAAAACCACCGTGATCCTTGCAGAACGCCCTGATCTATATGAGCCAATTGACGCGTCATTGCGTGAGTTATTACTGGCTAAGCCCGAAAAGAAAACATAAAAGGCTTAATCGCCAAACCCTCAAAGAAAAGCACCTTCGGGTGATTTTCTTTTGCTTAGCTGTTGAAATAACAGTGAAAGCGTCACGGTTAAAATAAATTAAAAATAAATTACCCCCTTTTTGTTTTTACTGCTAGGCTCATTGGATGTGATGTTTTATTGCATATGGAACGCTACTCTACATTAAGGATGATAATTGTGATCTCAAACAAAATAAAATTAACTCAAGCCATACTTAGTCTCACCTCTGAACTTTTTAACCTTGACATTGATAATGTCGGGCTCGATGAGCTTTTTTCCGATCGCTTAAACGCCGACTCACTCGATCGTGTTCAGTTAATGGTGGCCATCGAAATGGAACTGGGGATCGTGATCTCCGACGATCAAATCGCCGCCTGCGAGACCATCAATAAGACGGCAGATATACTTTACCCCTTGCTGCACCCAGAAGAAGCGTTAAAGTCAGCTTGAAAACGTGAACGTCATGCTGCGCCGAAAGGCGCTTTTTAGTGGGGTTTTGTAGAGGACAAGGCGAGACTCCACACCTCTTCACTCAATGAAGAGATCAACACACTGAACGTGATCCCGTAGGTAAGGGCATATTCGCGCAGTATCGAGGGCAATAATTTCGGGTGACGATGAAAATGCTCCACTTGGAGTTTAGCTACTCGCATGGTGTCTACGTCGCTCAATGTCGTATCACGTAGACTTTCTAACCATTCGTGTTGCCCGACATGTTGGTAATAATGTCGCCGATAATGCGCAAGGGAGCCGTGAAATCGCGCCAACGCTGCATTGTGTCTATATTGCGCTTCCACATACTCATCAAACGTCATAAAACACCTCGTTTATGTTGGTAAACCAGTGTAACAAAACCAATGCACCAGGTAAACAAAAAAAAAGACTTTACACCCTAGGGGGAATGGCGTAGACTTTTTGGCGAAAGCTTAAATGGCAAACCTGGGTGAAAACCGAGAGACGCAAAGCCACCGGCCTACAAACCTTCATTGGTTCATGGCAGCGGGGTTGCATTAACTCAAACCCTCCCTTTACCATTTAGGTTGTACTGTGCAGGATGCTGGTATCATCGCATCACGCATGTTCAACATAACCAAAAGGGAATTTACAATGAAAAAATATTACCATACGCACTTAGTTTAACGTTTCTTAGTTTGAGCACCAGCGCGCTAAGTAACGTGATCACACCCCCTCCCCCCAAAGTTTCCGCGATCACCACTATCGCATTCGGTTGCCAAAGCACCCAGGTCGGCGAACATGTGATCATAGAAACCTTAGCGGGCAGTCCTCCCGAGCATTGTGTGGTGCATGCCAAACACCTGACTATCAAGGGCGATGGTGACATCTACCTTGAGGGTAAAAGCCAGTCACTTTCCATTGAAAGCTCTGGTAAAACCTATTTGTCGGGCTTTATTGCCTCGCATGCCATGAAGCTTAGTGAAGATGCTCTGGTGTACCATAAATCGTTGATCAAAGCACCGGCCTCCCGCACCTTGGTTGCCATGAAGTGATCGCCGTCGATAACGCCGCTTTTTGTTAAAGGCGGCTTGTCAGCCCCGCAACACGTCGGTAAAGCTGGGCCATTTTGTGGCGCCTGTTCATCGAGGGCTCGTTTGATCGGCGTTAACCGCTCTCAAGGAAAACTGTCAAACCGTCGTCTGCTGTATGCATGCGTCACTATGAATAATGATCCTTCTATTAGCATAAGGCGTCACCGTTATAATGCAATATTATTTTCCCCGTCGAAAAAAGGCGTTTTTGAGGTGTGATTAACTTTTACGACGATTTTTAATGAAATGTGACATAATAAAATAAACCCTGGAGAGAAAAATGATCACCTTATTAGATGAACTCGCCCTTTGCGGCGATTGGGCGAATGCCCTTGCCCCTGAAAAAGCCCGCCTGGCGCGTATTGACGACTATTTATTAAAAAAAGAGCAGGAAAACGAGGTTTACCCGCCACGAGGGCAACGGCTGGCGGCCTTGCGGGCAACGCGCTTATCTGAGGTGAAAATGGTGATCACGGCGCAAGATCCCTATCCGGGTAAAGAGCACGGTATACCTTTAGCAATGGGGTTGGCGCTCAGCGTTTCCCCAAGCGTCACGATCCCGAAAAGTTTAAAGAACATGTACGCCGAGCTCGCGCAAAGCCAAGGGATGTCGTCCCCAACACACGGGGATCTCAGCAGTTGGGCCAAACAAGGAGTTTTGCTCCTTAATGTTTTGTTGAGTTTAGATGCGGGACAACCAAAAAGTCATCGTGACAGCGAATGGGCAAGCTTTACGCAAGCGGTGTTGGCGTTAGTCAACCAGCAAGTTACTCCGGTCGTTTTCTTAGCACTGGGTCGAGACAGTCAAAAACTCAGCCAGCCTTTTGAAAACACACATCATCACGTGATCAAAACCTCTCACCCGAGCCCGCTTGGCTATAAAAAAACCAGTAAACACGGGCACTTTGTGGCTTTTTATGGGTCAGGTTGTTTTCAACAGGTAAACCATAAACTCAAGGCGGTCGGTCGAACACCGATCCGTTGGGAAAGCGTGCTGGAGTAAATTAACCCATCCCCTCAAGTGAAGAGGCAATAGTGGGGTGGTAACGGTGCAACCACGCGTAAAGACTCTTCGCGTCTAAGGTGTTAATGAACGCTTTGTCACTGCCCTTCCCATCACCACTGTTTAAGCTTTGCTGATACGCTTGGTGTAATAACGTACGCACTCCCTCTTGACCAAGCCCCTTTCCCCCGCCGTCAAAGTATAAGGCGATCGCATCGATGTCCGGACAGTCGCACCAGTCGCTTTTTTGCATGGCCAAGAGCACATTGGTGAGCGCAACCTCTCCCCCCTCGAGATAAAGCGAGCCAAAGTATTCACTCGCATCAAAATGACAAGCATCGCCCCCAGCGCGCAAGCACACAGAAGACATTACCCGTAACCGGCGATAACGTGGGTTTTGATCGACAAGCTGGTATGCGCCCGCTTGCCATTCCCCTGCCGCCTGCGGCCAATTATTGAAGTCACACAATGCTTGCTGACAATACCCGTGGGGTTCAAGTCCCCCGTCACACGACAGGCAACGGGCAGAGGTATGCCTTGGCGCACTCTCCGTGATATAAGCGTCATTGTGCTTAAGCAACGCGAGCGCAGAATCCCAGTCTGCAATGTTTAAAAAATGCGCGGTGACAGCATTCACTTTTTCTTCACCGACATTAGCAGACCAGCCAAAGCGCTCAACGGCTAAACGTTTTAATTGATCTCGCAGTGAAAGCAACTCGGCTTTGTTGTGTAAACGTTCAAGAAAATTCATAACACACCTTATCGAAAATAAAAACAAACCCTATGACTTCAATGTAACATAACAAAGCTTTCGAAGCAAGCATCTCGACGGTGAAAAAGTCACGTGGACGCTCTGAAAGCCCCGCAAAACCCTTGTGTTTACAAGAGAAATCCCCGCTGTGGTGAAAATCAACTTGTGTTTTGTTATTCAAAAGTGATAATATCTTGTTAGAAAAGTGGATAATATAAAAAATATGGTGCAATGCACCGATCCCAGGAGTAGAAATGACAAATTATAATAGTGATTCCATTGTCGCCCTTAAAGGGCTTGATCCCGTTAAGACCCGTCCAGGTATGTATACCGACACCACACGCCCCAATCACCTTGGCCAAGAAGTACTCGACAACAGCGTCGATGAAGCATTAGCCAAGCATGCAGACACCATCATTGTTACCGTCACCAAAGACGGCTACCTCACCATTGAAGATAATGGCCGTGGTATGCCCATCGACCTTCATCCAGAAGAGGGGATCCCCGGCGCGGAAGTGATAATGGAAGTGTTGCATGCTGGCGGGAAGTTCAAGGGAAAGGCCTATGCCTTTAGTGGAGGGTTGCATGGTGTTGGGGTTTCCGTGGTCAACGCCTTGTCGGAGCATGTTGTCGTTTCCATCAAACGAGACGGAGGATTACATGTTTTGGAATACCGTAATGGCGCAAAAACAGCGCCATTAAAACGTTTACCAGGTCAACGTTTCAGTAAAAAAGAAACGGGCACCACCATCTCCTTTAAGCCCAACCCCGTCTATTTCGATACGCCTGAGTTCGAACTAAAAGCCTTTAAAAGATTACTCCGAGGTAAGGCTATTTTGTGTGGCGGTTTAACCATGCATTTCCATGATGAAAATAAAGATGAACACATCACGTATGTTTTTGATAACGGTTTGGAGGGGTTTTTAGAAGATCAGAGCAACCTCAGTGACGCGATCGGCGAGATTATTTTTTCAGGTAAGCATGAAGGGGGCGAGCAAGAAGTGGAATGGGCGTGTTATTGGTCACCCGAAAAAGGCAAGCTCAACGAAGCGTATGTTAACCTGATCCCCACCGTGGAAGGGGGCACTCACGTGAACGCTATGCGCCAAGGGTTGCTTGATGGGATCAATGAATACGCGGATATCCACAACCTCTTACCCCGTAATACAAAACTGTCTCCCGAAGATGTTTGGCATAACGTCAACTTTGTTCTGTCGTTTAAAATGAGCGATCCCAAATTTTCCAGCCAAACCAAAGAGCGATTGGCCTCGCGCGAATGTGCATCCTTTATTAAAAGTGTGCTAAAAGACGCCTTATCCTTGTATTTGAATGAGCACATGGAATCGGCCGAGGCGCTGATGACACTGATCCTCTCGAATTTGAATGCGCGCCTAAAAGCCACAAAAAAAATAAAACGCAATGAAATCGGTAAAGCCTTAGTCTTACCGGGTAAACTCACCGATTGCCATACTGAGTCCCGCGATCTGGCCGAAGTGTTTATCGTTGAGGGTGACTCGGCGGGCGGCTCAGCCAACCAAGCACGCGATAAAGAAACGCAAGCCGTCATGCCGTTACGCGGTAAAATTTTAAACACATGGGGGAAAACCGGCGATGAAGCCATGTGCTCTGAGGAAATAAAAAACATCGCCAGTGCCATTGGTGTGGATATTGCCTCTGCGGATTTAAGCGAGTTACGTTATGGTAAAGTCTGTATTTTGGCGGATGCAGATTCGGACGGCTTGCATATTGCCACCCTATTCTGCACATTGATGGTTAAGCATTTCCTGCCCCTTGTTCAAGCCGGACATGTTTATGTGGCAATGCCACCATTATACCGAATAGATATCGGAAAAGAAGTTTTTTATGCCCTTGATGATGCAGAAAAAAACACCGTTTTAACCAGGATCACAGACGAGAAAAAACGTGGTCAAGTCAACGTGCAGCGTTTCAAAGGCTTGGGCGAAATGAACCCCGGCCAACTCAGAGAAACCACCATGGATCCGGTCACGCGCCGCTTAGTCCAACTAGAAATTGATGATATTGAGACGATGCATGAAACCTTTGATATGTTGATGTCAAAGAGTCGTGCAGCCGATCGCAAAACGTGGATCACTCACAATGGCGCAAAGAGCACAATTGAAGCATAAGCAGGAGTTATACGAATGAAAATGAATACCGACACCAATGAATCAATGTCCATAGAAAAATATGTGAATGACAGTTATTTAGATTATTCGATGTACGTGATCATGCAACGCTCTTTACCCTTTATTGGCGATGGATTAAAGCCGGTGCACAGACGCATTGCGTTTGCTATGTTTGAATTGCGCCTAAACAGCAGTGCTAAATATAAGAAATCAGCCCGCACCATCGGCGATGTCTTGGGTAAATACCACCCGCATGGCGACAGTGCCTGTTACGAAGCAATGGTGTTAATGGCGCAACACTTTTCAATCCGCACTCCTATTGTTGATGGCCAAGGTAACTGGGGCGCCATAAACGATCCCAAATCCTTTGCCGCGATGCGTTATACCGAATCAAAACTCACCCAGTACAGTCAAACCTTGCTCGATGAAGTCAACCAAGATACGGTTGAGTGGCAAGATAATTTTGATGGTACGCTAAAAGAGCCCAAATATTTACCGGCACAGTTACCCAACATTTTAATTAACGGCTCAGAAGGGATCGCGGTCGGTATGGCCTGCAATGTCCCCTCACACAACCTTGAGGAAGCCTCTTCTGCCTGTATTGCCGTCATGCAAAAGGCGTCCACCACGGATGAAGAGATCATGGCGATCATGCCCGGCCCCGACTACCCGACCGGCGGAGATATCACCACAACGTCACAGGAATTGTTGGCGATGTATAAAAAAGGCAGAGGGTCTATTAATGTCCGTGCCAGTTACACACTCGAGCCGGGTCGCGTTATTATTACGCAGATCCCTTTTCAATCATCGGTGTCACGTATCTTGGAAGGGATCGGTACCTTAGCGAATGATAAAAAATTCACCCTGATCACAAAGATCTTAGATGACTCGGATGAAAACAATCCGGTACGGATTATCTTGCAGTTAAAGTCGCCGAAAGTCGACGGTGATGCGGTCATGGGGCATTTATACAAGTGTCTGAACAAAGATCTCGAAAAAAGCCTTAAATTCAACATGAATATCATTGGCCTAGACGGTGCCCCTGCAACTAAAGGGATCGGTGCCGTGATCCGCGAATGGAACACCTTTAGACAAGAGGTCTTTGAGCGCAAGAAACGCTTTCGTTTACGCGCGGTCGAAAAACGCCTTCATATTGTTGAAGGCTTAATGATCGCCTATCATAACCTCGATGAGATCATCGAGATCATTCGTACAGAAGATGACGTGAAAGCGGTGTTGATGTCGAGGTTTGAACTCAGTGAAGTGCAAGTTGAAGCCATTTTAGAGCTCAAGCTTCGACAACTGGCGAAACTCGAAGAGGGCAAGTTACAAGCGGAATTGGATCTCCTTACGCTAGAGCGTGATGAGTTGATCGCCTTACTGTCTTGTGACAAAAAAATCAAGCGAGCGGTGATCGCGGAAATGAAAGTGCAGATCAAAAAGCACACCACCCCGCGTAAGAGCCAATTTATCATTGCCAAAGCCAGCAGTTTGATCACAGAGTCGTCTCTCGTGCCAGCGGCGAATGTCACCTTGGTACTCTCGGACAAAGGTTGGATCCGTGCCGCGAAAGGGCATGCGCTTGATTTATCCAAATTAACCTATAAAGCGGGGGATCGCTATCGCACGCATTTGGAAACACGCAGTAACAGCGAAAGCCTGGTGATGGGCACATCAGGGCGCTTCTTCTCGCTGAGGAATCATGAGTTGCCGAACGCCCGTTCAGACGGTGAGCCGTTGAGTAAAAAAATACAGTTTGTCAATGGGGATAAATTACACGCCCTACTTCCTCATAGTAAAGGCGACTTGTGGCTGATCAGTACCGCAAAGGGCAATGGTTTCATTGTCCCTGGTGATGAACTGAACACCCGCAACACGAAAGGTAAAGAAGTGTTGCGCTTGACGGAGGGCGATCGAGCCAACGCGCCCATTCGCGTGAATGAACACCCTTATGTCGCGTTGTTAACCAAACAACAACGTTTGATGATCATCGAAACCGAGCAAATTAATATTTCACAAAAAAGTCAAGGCGTGAAGTTAATGGACATTAAAGGCGGTGAGTTCCAAAGTGGCGACGACTCCTTGGAATTCATTGTCCCGTTACAAGAAAAAAGTGTGCTCAACCTCTTTGTTGGTAAACGAAAGTATCGATTAGACCCGAGTAAATGGCAAACATACATTGCCAAACGTGCACGCCGTGGTTTGTTTTTTGAACATCGTAGCAAAGGCGCTCCGTTGCAAATGCTCCTCGAGTTGCCGTTACCCTCAGTGTCACCTATCGTAGACGCAGAGACACCAGAAACGGTTGGTTAACAAGAGAGCGTCCACAAAAAGGCAGAGCAATCGCTCTGCCTTTTTTATGCTTGGCGAGCTTAGCTAAGATCGATTAATTGCCTAGCGCGGTGTAAAACCATTTTACTTTCGCGGTCGGATCGTTAAGCGCGACATTACGTTTAAGCTGAATGAGCGCACTGCGTCGTGGCGTGATCCATTCAAGCATCTTTTTATTGATCTGCAACTGCCTTGCAGTCTTATCCCAAAATAATTCATCAATACCAAGAATTATTTTGGTGGCGGCACTGGCCATAAAATCGTCGGTAAAGTGGGTAAAAGATTGTGAGGCACACATCAGGGCAACGCCAAATTTTCGTATTTCGTTGGCAAGGATGTTGATGATATTGTCCGGATCGGAATCCATGAACATATTCGCTTCATCGATAACAATGAACTCGGTGATCTTATCACGCGGGCCACGCCGAAGCGCCTGATCATAAAGCTCCTTGAGACGAAAAAGGACAAACATTTTTTTCTCATCGGTACTCAGCGACTTAAGGCGATAACGCCAAACACTGGCGTTGGGATCGAAATCGGGATGTTGATTGCAAAAAACCCCCGAATTACGCAAGTTATCAATACGATCCAGTACACTTTTCAAGGTTGTTTTGCTGTCGAATTTTAATAATTCTTCCAGCTCACGACCACTCTTGATACTGGTGATATACTCGCTGTAAGCATCGATGGCTTTATCTTTTAAGTCGGGAAGTTTTTCGTTGATCTCCGCATCATTATTGCCTTTCATCAACCGTTGTATTTTTTGCGCTTCTTTGTTGATCCTATCAAGCGCCCCAGCAGAGCGATTGTTGCCGCCCATAAACATTTGCTTGTATTTGAAATACGTCCAACGGTGTAAGTCATCCATGTTCGGAAATTTTTTCGCGTATTTTCGCTTGACCCCGTCATGTAATGACCAACTTTCCGGTTTATTGATGTAAAAGCCATTCGCGGAATAAAGATCTTCGAGTACCGCACGCAATACCGCCTCTTGGCGATCGCCTATTTTTCGACTGGTTTTATTTAACGTGCCGATGAAATTTTGGATCCCTTTACGAACCCCACCACTGTGTGGGTTATCATCAATCACCAAGGGATTTAACCCCACATCAGAGCTTTCGCTGAAAAATACTTCAGAAGCCCCCGCAATATCAATGTCATCATGCACATCAAACACATGGAAACGTAAATCATGTGACGTTGATTGGATCAGTTGGGCAATAATTTCACGAATATTGTGTGTTTTACCGGTACCTGAAGCCCCAGCCAGAAGAATGTGACCATTGATCACTTCATCCGCGCGCCATTTAACCGGGCGTGGGCCGATTTTTTCTCGCTGCTCTGGGGATTGTACCCATTTTCCGAAGATTATTTCCATATAGTACGTCATCGCATCCTTTGCTAGTCAGGTTATTATATCGGAAAATAAACAAAAAACACAAAAATTTTTCTTATTTTTAACGAATAAACTTGCCGCATTGTTTTTTATTGTGTTAGTATACTTTCCGTAACAGCACCCAGCTGTTACAGTGAAATGTGGGGTTGTAGCTCAGCCGTAGAGCGTTGCAATTTTTTTTGTGAAGGTCAGTGGTTCAATTCCATTCAACTCCACCACATTCTTGCTTTTTGGGGTTATAGCTCAGCTGGGAGAGCGCCTGCATGGCATGCAGGAGGTCGGCGGTTCGATCCCGCCTAACTCCACCATTCTTTCTTTACACTGGCGTCAACTCAACAAATAATGCGTTAAAAACCCCTCGTGACAGGCTGTTGCGCCTAAATATAAACTTTTGCGGTTTTTTTTTGGCCAATTAGGATATGATAACGTGCACACAAGGGGGAGCTAATGAATTATGAAAATAGAACGTGTAAAGGCGTTTGGAAAGATGCGCAGGAACTCTATGAGGCGCACAATAAAACCCTGCCTTATATTGAGGACATTGATCCCCCAAGCATGAACCCCGAGCTGGCGATCGAACTGCCTGTGCCCTCCGAGGAAAAGCCCCCGCTTTACCTTTGCAAGAAACACAACCCGAGCGAGCACGACCTCGCCTATAACCCGAATAAATGGAGTTAAAAAAAGATGATGGAAATTGGATGTTATGTTGTTTTATTGGCAGAGGCTCACGAAAAAACGTTTGCTTATTTTGATGGCCAATACTTACTGCTGGCAGGACGCGCACAACCCTTGATGAAGCATGAGTTAAAAAAGCTCTCCTCGCAACCTATCGATTGGGCCGATGATTTGAGTTTGGTGCTCTTAGTCACGCCGGAGATCGCGGGATTTGTTGAGCCGCCATTATTGCCCTATCAATGTTATCCAGAGACCGCGCATGTTGATGTGCAATATTTAACGATGGCACACAAGGTACTTCAACAAGGACGTCAAAGTGACAACCGCACGAGCACAAGCTCTATCAAGCTCGGTGGTTACATGATGCAATATGATTTGCGTAAAGGGTTTCCCTTATTAAGCTCTAAGTTTATGGGGATCAAAAACATCATGACTGAAGACGTGTGGCTACTCAACGGTCACACCAATGTGAAGATATTACACGAAGATGACTGTCATATATGGGATGAATGGGCAACGCCATCAGGCGAATTAGGGCCGGTTTATGGTGAGCAATGGGTGCGGTGGTGTGATCGCCGCGCGGTACATCAACACGCCGATCCTAAAACCCATGACTACTTAAAAACGCACGGGTATCAATCTGCGCCATCAGATGATGGCGAGATCATCCATTACGAAAAAAAGATCAACCAGTTACAAGAGCTTATTGATAGCTTAAAGCACAATCCACACAATCGTCGCATGCTAGTGACGGCATGGAACCCGGGGTTAACCCCAGATCCTTGCTTGCTCCCTAACGAAAACGCGGCGGCGGGTCAACAAGCGCTTCCCCCTTGTCATACGTTTTTTCAATGCCTCACGGCGCCCATGACAAGAGAAGAACGTGTTGACGTTTGGCTCAATCAAGAAGTGATACGTCACGCCGAGCCCTTATCGACAGCTGAGAGCCATGCGCGTTTATTATTACTCAGTGACGAGGACGTCGATGAAAAGCTCAATCGAGATCACATTCCTCACTATTTTTTAGATCTATTGATGTACCAACGATCAGGGGATGTTTTCCTGGGGGTGCCCTACAATATCGCTAGCTATGCAGCCGTGACCTTAGTACTCGCTCAATTGGTCAATATGGTGCCCAGGAACTACACACATTTCCTCGCCGACTACCATGTTTACACGGATCATGTGTCACAGCTTCAAACTCAACTTGAGCAACCAATACGTCCGATGCCAACCATGACGATCAAACCGTTTTCAAGCTTGGACGAGTTAACCGTTGCGCATTTTGAACTGCATGACTATACCCCCGGAATCAGGCTCAAGGGTAAGGTCGCGGTCTAAATTAGGCCACCTGGTTACGTCGCTTTTTGTGGTTTTTTCGTCGCAATTTGTACATGGGCTCATAAGGCGGTATGTAAGGCGGTTTTTCCGCCAGGCATACCGCTTCATCTGAGATCAAGACAACGTCACGCTCACCATCAAGATACACGCCGTAACTCAACATGCTCTTTGACCATGTGCACAGTTGAGCTCTAGAGATCTGCTCTTTATTTAATCGCGCAATGATAAGAGCTACCGACGTTTCGACATTCGTGGGCTCACTCTCACCAGAAACGAGGATCTGCCCCTCGTCCGTTAATCGCGTCCCTTCCCCTAAAAGTGGCGCGTAGGGTTCGTGTGCTCTTTTTTTAAGTAACCGGTTAAGCACGAGTCCCACAAAGTGTTCGATAAACGCTTGTTTGCCCATGTGGTGGCAACATTGGAGCGAGATCAGCTTTGCGTCTGGTGTGTTCTTAAAATCCGATTGGACGATAATGTCGCAGGGTAAATGATCGGCATTATATAAGGCATTAAACCAACCCTGATCATACGACCAAAAGCCTTTAGAGGGGGAAAATATTACATTGAATTGTGTCATCCTGACGTTCCATTTTAGTGTGTTCCTACCGAGCTTTTCATAAGCGAGGTCTATTCAACAAACATGTTTTTAGGTTTGTTGTCCTGTTTGACATCCATTCATATTGAGTCAAACGCGTGGGTGCATGCACCTAAATTTTAACCATCTTACGGGACAAAGCGATGAGATGCAAGGCGCTTTCATGATATTAACTTTTTATTGTCTTTTTTGCTTTGTTTTGTTATGCTGTCTACATATTCAATCACGGAGCTTTCGCTGATGCAGTACCAAGAAGCTAAACTCGTTGTACCGTTACAGGCCAATCGTTATGACATGTATCGTCAGTTGGCCAAAATACACCCGAGAGAACCCGGGAATGTGGAGCGTAACTATACCTTTGACTTTACGCCGCTCAATGGTCAGCAATCGCTTTGTGTGTTGCGAGCGCAGGTGTTGCCTGAGCAACTCAACCCTATTTCACAAGAAATTTTTCTTCAAGAAGGGCAGCGCGTCAAAGCCACCTTGACACTTAATGCGGTAAAACGGGGTCGTCGACTCATTGATGGCAAGAAAAAATCCGTCCATTTTCGCCCTGCCGATCTAGCACATTTTGCCCGTTCACGATTACGAGAAAATGGTCTTGATGAAATTAGCTTTCTGACGCCGCTACGTACGACGATGCTCCAGGTGGATAGACATCAAACCCAATTCCCCTTAAACATTTTAAGGCTATCCTTTTATGCGGTGATCACCTCTGCTGTCGATGTGGAACAGGCTGTTTTGTCTGGGATAGGTCGAGGTAAAGGGTTAGGGATGGGGCTTCTATCACTGAACGTAGAAAGGTGAATCCTGTGCGCTTTGTTGCCGTTAAAGAAAATTGACCACTGAGAATTTTTGCTACTGCTTAATAAAGTACGAAACTAAAAAGATTAAACGGTGTTTATTGGATCCAGTAGCGAACTTTTACGCTAAAGTAAGTGTCGCATTTAATTTAATGTTCACACTAATGCCGCCGCGATGATGGCTACCGCCTTATGCTTTGATGTTATCATTTTTCGATCCATAATTTCGCCGATGTGCATCGGCGCAAGTGACTCACAACGTCTGCTTGCTTACCACTGAAATGACAATGTTCAAGCAGGAGTTCAATGGTGAGGGGTTGAGTAAACCCACGTCTCATGTAACTTTGATAAGGCATCGTCTGTCTATCAACCGTTGTTTTATGAAAGCCTAACCATTGCATCGCGGCGCCGACGCTGTGAAAATGATGGCGGCCACGAAAACCCAACGCGTCCCCGATCGTGATCCCACCCAATAATGACCATTCTCGTGGCGGAATTTGCTCAAGTAACGCCCGCAATGGACTTGTCGGGCATGACGTGACTTGTGGTGTTTTCCCCGTTGTTTGAAAGCGCATCATCTTTATCGGGTTTCGGATCATCGCTTGAATTTGTTTGTTTTGCAAAAGTATTCTCCGTTGAATAACTTTGGGTTAAGTATACCGTAAAGAGGTTCAGTGAACAAGTTTATCTTGGTTGTACCCATAAAACACCTCAGTAAAAAGATAAAAAAAATGCTGTTCAGTGAATACTGAACAGCATTTTTATCGAGGAGAGGTGATTAAGCGTTAATAGCGTCTTTTAACCCTTTACCGACTTTTAAACTCGCTACGTTTGCTTTAGCGATTTGGATCTCGGCACCCGTTTGAGGGTTGCGACCTTTACGCGCCGCACGTTCTCTAACGGTAAAGCTACCAAAACCCGTTAACGCCACATCTTCACCTGCCGCTAATGAATCCGTTACTGCGCTAAGAAAGCCATCGACTGCACGAGTAGCTTCTGCTTTTGAAAGTTCGGCAGATGCCGCGATTTTCTCGATCAATTGTGCTTTATTCACAAGCGTATCCTTTTGATTAGTATAAAATAAAAATCACGTTGTGTGATTTACTTGGTCATATTACCACAAAACAAAGAGATGGCAAGGCCTTTTTTCTGAAAAGGCCTTATTCTCGGGCTTAATTAGTCGTATCTGCTCTGCAATGGCATAAATAGCGTGTGCCTTTGTCTCGATTTAGCAATGAGCTTCTCCTTCTACCATTATACGTAAGAGTGGATCGGTGCCATCTGTGAAAAAAACGTTTCATTGTTATTTTTTGTTAATTAACGTGGTAAATGTATCGTCATCGTCTATACCTAAGGTAGTGTAAACGATGACCTTGTGGAGTGTGTGTATGTCAATTGTTACTGCGTGGAGAACTTTTTGTTCGCTTTTTTCAACCGACCTCATCATGTCTGGTTATCAGGAAGCAGAAAATCAACGTTTACATTTTTATTATCTGCCTGATGCGGTTGTTGGCGCGATCACAACTTGCCCACGACATTTAAAAACCAGCCCTGATCATCTTGCGCCAGATCGGTCAGATCATCAGAGAAATCGGTAAAGTTATAACCGATCCCGACTTTGAAATGCTTGCCGAAATGTCGATTGATAGCGATGTTTGGCAACTTTGCCCGGGGAACGGATTGCGTACTTGAGCACGTTCAACAACCGCGCCTGTTGGCAACGGGATCGTCAACGTGGTGAGCGGCGCGCTGTCGTTGTCTGCATTTAAGACAGGGATGGTGTAGGTAACAACCCCTCCGCGGATCACCGGATCTTTATCTTCCGTGATAGTCGTCACTTGGACATCAACTGCCCAGATAAAATTCGAGAAACTTAACGTTAATAGGGCGCATACGGCACGAAACGAGTTGGGAGTAAGCATTTTTCGTCCTTGAGTGTTCAAAAAAGCAACAACAATCCGTTGGTAAAGAAGAGTCTATCAAATAAGATAATGGAATGCCCCCTTTATTTAATCGTGATAGGTTACTTGTATTTTACAGTTTTACATGACACTATAACCAATATTGAAAAATTTCATGGAGCTTTTATGTCACCCTCAACAAGCACAAGCGAACGCCGACAGGCGGAGCGACGAAGAGCCAATTGGCCAATAGAAGGACAGGTGAAAGGCAGTCGCGCCTTCTCTTCCGTCACTGTGGATGTTTCCGCCACCGGATTTTTGATGATCTGCGCCCGGGCGTTGACCGTGGGAACCCATGCGTATGTTTTTCTAGACACTTACGCCAATGCCACCAAACGAAAGATAGGTGCGCTTGTTGTTATTCGTCACTGTTCAATAAAAAACCAACATTTTCATTGCGGCGTAGAATTTGTAAAAATTGCACAGGAAGATCAACTCTACATCGCACGCTATGTTAACCAAACTCGAAAACAGACCTTGGGTGAATTAGTGGCATAACCCCGCCTAACCTCAGCCGACAGTTAATCGAACACGTTTATTGTGGTTTTTTACACAAAGCTTCTCCTGATGAACTGTAGTGCACAACACGATCGGTCTTTGCACAAATCGTCTGTAATGCCGATAGCCTTTTTTGACTCAAGGGTTTGTGTGTTCGACGTGATTTTTGAGGCGTTGGTTGAGTTGATTTTTCTTTCTTAAACGTCTTTGCTGTCACACGTACGTCCGTTGGTTTGCAAAGCGGCTCCCCTTTTTTACTGATGATCAAATCACGACCCAAATTGCCACAAAAATCACGCCATGACTCTGTCTCACTTTTCGTCAGTTTCGGCAAGGGAATGATAACGGTGGGAGGTTTCGCTAACGGTTGATCCCAACGTATCCCCTCTGGTTTAGGTTTACCCAGAGAGAGCGGTTGCGTCGGTGATTTTGACGATAAAGGCGACTGATAAGCCAACGTACTCTCTGATGTGGGATGATCACCAATGCTTTGCAAAAATAAAAGTGTCGAGCAGGCCAAAATAAACAAACAGAGCCAGCTAATAGCCCAAGGGCCTTCACCATGTTTCCCTTGCAAGACATTCAAGATGCAAAGAGGGAGAGGAATCTTTTCTTTTTGATGAAATGTCATACGTTACCTCGTTAATTTTAACATTAATTGCTTACTTGAATCGTCGATCGTTAATTGAGCAATTTCATGGGGTTCACGATGAAGATGTTCGCACATCTCCTCACTCATGACTTTCCCTAATTCAACGCCCCACTGATCAAAGGAGTTGATCCGCCACACCACCCCTTGACAAAACACTTTGTGCTCATACAGCGCAAGTAATTGCCCGAGTGAAAAAGGGGTCAGTTTATCAATCAACAATGTGTTGCTAGGGCGATTGCCGGTCATCGTTTTATGCGGCGCCAAATTGTTCGCTTGCTCAATAGATACCCCTTGGTTGAGAAGGTTTTCAGTAGCATCGGCCAAAGACACCCCTTGCATCAATGCACGGCTCTGGGCTAAGCAATGCGAAGACAAAAGGGTGTGCATTTCCTTTTGTGTGTGGTGAGGCGCGATCGGTAAAATGAAATCGACAGGGATAGTGCTGGTGCCTTGATGCAAGAGCTGATGGAAAGCATGTTGTCCATTAGAGCCTTCGCCCCCCCAAACCACACCACCCGTATGGCCGAGGGATGCCTCGCCATCTAGGCACGTTGATTTGCCATTGCTTTCCATGTCAAGTTGTTGTAAAAAAGCGGGCAACCCCCTTAAATGATGACTGTAAGGGAGCACTGCATGACTGCGTGATTGGTAGGTGTGTGTGTACCACACGCCCAACATGGCCATGATCACCGGCATATTTTGTTCGAGAGGGGCAGTGCAAAAATGCTCATCCATCGCTTGCCCTCCCGAGAGCAACGCCTCGAAATGCGTATTACCGATAGCCATCGCGATCGGCAAACCAATTGCCGACCAAAGAGAGTAACGCCCTCCTACCCAATCCCACATAGGGAAAATTCGCTCAGCGGGCACACCAAATATAGAAGCGGCTTGGATGTTTGTCGTCAACGCAACCAGGTGTTGCGAGAGTTGATCCTCGCGGGCACCGGAGGCAATTAACCATTCCCTTGCCAATTGCGCATTGGCCAGCGTTTCTTGCGTCGTAAAGGTTTTTGACGCAATAAGCACCAAGGTGGTCGATGGCTCAAGCGCATTCAACGTTTCCGTAATATGGTGTGCATCCACATTGGCGACAAACTTAACCTGTACATTGTGGTTGAAATAAGGTTTCAAAGCTTCCGTAACTACCTTGGGTCCCAGAAAAGATCCCCCGATCCCCAGTGTTAGCACGGAGGTTATCGCCTTTCCCGAAAAGCCAATTAACTGCCCCTGGTGGAGCGCATCAACAAGCGCGCGCATTTTAGTCCGCACCTGCTGAATTTCGGGCATGATATTTTCGCCGTTAACAAACACCTCGCCTTCTTGGCGTCTAAGGGCAGTATGAAGCACCGCACGCTGTTCGGTTTGATTGATGACCTCTCCCCGGAACATCGCATCTCGTTGTGCTTCTATGCCAGCTTCTTTTGCTAACGCATGTAGCTGAGACAAAATGGTGTTTGTCACTAAGTTTTTCGAGTAGTCGAGATGTAACCCTTGATGTTCCAAACTCATGCGTGTTGCACGTTCTGGATCGTTGTTAAATAAATCAACTAAAGAAAGTGTGGGTTTTTCTGTTTCAAAAAGGTGAGCTAAGTGCGTAAAAGCTGTCTGCTGAGCATCCCTGTTAAACATCACATTGGTATCCTTACTGCCCGTGATAGACTAAAGGTGACATCATATAGGGTTGTGCAAGTGAAATCAATTGTTTTTCGAGGGAAGGTACGATAGGCGAAAGCTGAACATCTTACTCACTCACGTCCCTAAGAACCGTGAGAGCACCTTGTGCGAGTTCGCTTATCGTCGACTCCTGTCACCAATACTAACGTTACCCTCTCTATTCATCCATGCCCTTGAGGAATATTTTGTTCTTTACCCTATCAATTGTAGCCATTCCCTTAACGAATACAAGCAGGTGATCGCTCTACTTTCTGTAAGCCATTGCGGATTGTTTTTGTCGTCAATAGCGCTTTAAAGTAAATTATCACTATCGTCCAAGCGTTCCGATCGTTAGTGTGGTTCGAAAGTTGTCACTTTGAAGATATTCTGCTACATATTAATAATACAACGGGAGAGAAAATGAGTGAAAGTATGTACCCTAAAACATCCACATTATTAAACTTGACAGCGTTCGCTCGGAAGGATCCGATAGTTTACAGCTGTCATTTACAGGCCGATATTGTTCAAGACATTGAGAAAGCGATATTTGCGCTTGAGTCGGAGATAGATTCAATAGCGTGTGGCGTATTTGCGCTTGATGAAGAATTTGCACTCTTGGAGATCATGTCGGATCGTGATCAGTTATTGTCTGCCCTTTATTTTTATGAGCAAGGCAATGGCGTCGTTCACTAATGGTTTTTGATATTGTAATATAACAACGCAATTAGGCGGGCGCCTTGAAAACAAAAAGACCGCCAAAAGGCGGCCTTTTTACACGTTTGCTTTTCTACGCGTTATACAGAAGACTCGTTGGCCGCTTCCGCAGGGGCTTTGTCGGAAAGCTCGTTCAGTACGTTTAGTTCGCCTTTTGCCCCGTCGCCACGTAAATAATACGCCGGCATGCTGTTGTTAAACAGTTCAGAAAGCTCGGCTAAACTTTTGCTGACCTGACGTTGATCGGCACCCGTCGGTAATAAGTACACGAAATTATCGGCTTCATCAGCTTTCGGGTTTTTCTGTTGATTATCGGTCAACGTAAACACTTTTTCATTAAGGTGTTCAACCACTTCTTCAGGTAAAAGAGCGGGTACACGCCCGCTAACACCTTGGAAGTATTCGTTGAGCACAAAACTCAGTGCGCTAGAAATAGCCTGCAGTTTAGATGTCTTTTCTTTCAACCAATTGATTTCTTCACTTGGTAAAGAGGTAGAAATCTCCTTGAATGCGATCAAATCAAGTCTGTGCATAAGTTCGAAATAACCAAAATCTCCCCCACGCACTTCCGTGATCGTAACACCCCATTGAGGCATTCTTTTTGCATCGTATTCACAACACATCAATAATCCAGATTCAGCCATTGAAAAATGAGTCAAGGCGAGGAAAATTTCATTTTTTTTAGGTTCTTTCGGTTCGATAACTCTGAGGTTTAAAAGCAATGGAGCAGCCATGTTAGTTCCTTTAGGTAGACTAAGCAAAAAAAAGCAGGATAAAATACCCTTGCCATGTAGTTTGCCGTAGACTACCATAGCGCTATAAAGATAACAAGAGGTTATTCGAAGTCTTTAGTATTTATCCGGTAATAACGAAGCCGCCAATTAGTCTTGAATACGCTAAAGCGCTCGTTTTAAATACTTAAAACTAAAAAAACCTCTTTGTGCCGTATTGATTTGTTCACAAATTGCCCCCCACGAGAGTAAAGGATCCTGGTTTTGAACCAGTACTTGCCCTCGCCATTTAGGATGCCCTGTAAAGTCCTGTTCAAGATCTTCAGGCGACAATACGTCTATCCCGAGTTTGCCAAAAACTTGCAAAGAGCGTGTGACGTTTTTGAGTGCCTTTTCATTCGAGGTGTGACTGGTAGTGTGGAGTGTGAAAATTAACGTTTTAAACATAATGCCCCCGTTACTGTTATCATAGCCTAGTGGCTGCGAGAAAAAGGGGCAAGTTTATTTGTCCGTGTTTTAAGGGCAGCCCTCTAAATCAATGAATCGACACTGTGTTTTCCCCACTGGCTCCAGTTGCCAACGGCTAAAAAGTGGTCGATGAGACAGCATTACTTCTATATCGGGGATGATTGCTTCAAAACCTTGGCGAATATCACTGTTGGTTAATCGATGAACCACCCAACCATGCTTTAACGCATGTTTTTGCTTCTCTCTATCACGCTTAAACGCATCCAGTGTTCTGTGGTAACCAAACCCATCCATTTCAATGAAAATACGCCGAGAAAGGATCGCGTAATCAAATCGAAACCTTACGACGTGACCGGGTAAGATCACTTCTGTTGCAAGATCTCCGTCTTCCCAAACATTCCCGAAACGCCTTTCAAGTAAGGTGTGTAACCATGCACCCGGATCAGGAGATGGCCAAGGGCAATAATTTAAGCCACTGATCGCGTGTTTCATGATCCGTGCGGGGCGGATTTTTTTTATGGTTGTGTTTAGATCTGGCTCTACCTTTTCGGGGGGAGATGATTGTTCACTGTCCATGCAGGGCGAGCGAAAAATGCGCTTTCCTTTGGACTCAAGAAGTGCAGCACTGATTTGTTTTCGGGCATGTTCACCCAGCCCTTCTAGATCTTTTTTACTGGAAAATTTCAACTATACCCCTACGCTCACAAAAGATCATGCAACATAACAAAGACAATAACACAATAAGCCCAAAAACACAAAGGCGTAACACTTCTAAAAAAATATGTTACAATGCACCTGTGATCAAACGATTCAGTCAAAGGAGCAAGAATGAAAATGATTAAATATTTGCCGTTCGCCGCGTTATTATTAAGCGCACAGGGATTTGCAGGTCAGTATGAATACGATAAAAACACCTACGACATCTCTTTAAATAAAGCCAAAACATCGGTTACCGTAAAACATTGTAATGCCAAAAAAAAATGTAAAGAAAGTCAGGCAAATATCCCTGAACTCATTGAGCTTTTAGAACTTCGCATTAAAGACTATGATACGTGGCTAAAAGATGAACCGGCGTTATTAAAAGAAGTAAAAAGCCAAGTGGCAAATAAAGATACCCAACGCATTAAAGATGGCAAAACTGAATATACCATGCTTAAAATTGGCGAGGGTTTTTCACTCCCAGTGCCCAGTTCGGATCTTAAAAAAGGCAATTATGACTTGATTACCGGTGCCCTTGCCGCCAATAAAGAACGTTATAGTGGTGCATTAACCCTGCTTAAATCCGCCAAGTTGCCCGCGCCTTTTAAAACGGATGATTATGCTAAAGCGAACCGCATTACGGAATTAGTCAATATCATTCAATTTGCAAAAATGCTTTAAAACACGTTTTATTTCGCGCTCAGACAGCGCTCGTAAAAAAGCCTAACACCATGGTGTTAGGCTTTTTTATGTTCACCAGAAATCAATAGAGAGTGTTTAATCGTCAAGCAACCCGATCAATTGCAAGAGTGACGTAAAAATATTGAATACGTTAAGATACATCGACACGGTGGCTAATACATAGTTGGTTTCACCGCCATGTATAATATTACTCGTATCATAGAGAATGAAACCTGACATAAGCAAAATGATCAGCGCGCTTATGGCTAGATTTAATGCCGGGAGTTGCAAGAATATCGATGCCAGCATCGCGATCACCGCCACTAAAAACCCTATCATCAAAAACCCCCCTAAGAATGAAAAGTTTTTACGGCTCGTTAGTACGTAAGCGGACAAGGCAAAAAAGATAAAAGCTGTGCCGCCAAGTGCCTGCAAAACCATTGCCGCGCCATTTTCTAAAGAAAAGTAATTGCTGAGCATCGGGCCCACGGAAGCCCCAAGGCAAGCAGTGAAGGCAAAAACCCATCCGAGCCCCTGCGCCGTCCTTGCCGTTTTTTGGATCACAAACAATAAAACAAACCCAAGCAACATAAAACCCATCGCCCCTAAGTGACCAAGGCCAGACATCATCGCAACGGCGGCGGCCCCCGCACTCACCATTAAGGTCAGTGACAAAAGGAAATAAGTGTTTCTCAGTACCTTGTGACTATCATCGTTCAACAGCGTTTCGGGCACGGTGGTGTGTGTGGACATAAAGTGTTCCTTTTAGGGGTGAACAAACCGTTATTGTATCATTTTTTTGCTAAAGCGTTTCAGAAAATAAAAATAAACACTTTCGTGGCGCTAAGCTGTTCCTTTGTGATAATATTATAAAAACACACCACATATAGTGGTCTTCAAATACAAAAACACCCCATATGGGGAAATGGAGTAATGGAATGAGTCAAAAAATACACGTCACCAAACGTGATGGAAAAAAAGAATCCATCATGTTAGATAAGATCCATCAAGTGATCACGTGGGCGGCAGAAGGGCTTGAAAATGTTTCCGTGTCACAAGTTGAATTAAAATCTCACATTCAATTTTTTGATGGTATGAAAACCGCGGACATTCATGAAACCATTATCAAAGCCGCCGCCGATCTCATTTCAGAAGAAACTCCCGATTATCAGTACTTGTCTGCTCGTTTAGCCATTTTTCATTTACGTAAAAAAGCATACGGCCAATTTGAACCGCCTTCGCTCTTCTCTCATGTTGTCAATCTGGTTGACGCGGGAAAATATGATGAGCATTTACTCGAGGACTACAATGAAAAAGAATTTGAACAAATGGAACATTTCATTGTTCATGAACGCGATTTAAACTTTAGTTACGCCGCGGTTAAACAGCTAGAGGGAAAGTACCTTGTTCAGAACCGTGTTACTGGTGAAATTTACGAAAGTGCCCAGTTTTTATATGTCCTTGTAGCCGCCTGTTTGTTTGCAAAATACCCAATCAAAACGCGCATGATGTATATAGAAGCCTTTTATCACGCAACGTCCACCTTTAAAATTTCGTTACCCACACCGATCATGGCTGGAGTGCGCACCCCAACGCGTCAATTTTCTTCCTGTGTGTTAATTGAATGTGGTGACAGTTTAGACTCGATCAGTGCCAGTACTAGCTCCATAGTTAAATACGTATCACAACGAGCGGGCATAGGAATCAATGCCGGTCGTATTCGGGCATTAGGTAGTAATATTCGTAACGGAGAAGCCTTTCATACCGGCTGCATCCCGTTTTTTAAACATTTCCAAACAGCGGTGAAAAGCTGTTCTCAAGGTGGCGTGCGCGGTGGGGCAGCAACACTCTTCTACCCACTTTGGCACTTAGAAGTTGAAAGTTTGTTGGTGCTTAAAAACAACCGAGGTGTTGAAGAGAACCGAGTGCGACATTTAGATTACGGTGTGCAAATGAACAAGTTAATGTACACCCGCTTGATCAAAGGAGGGTCGGTAACCTTATTTAGCCCCAGTGATGTACCTGGTCTTTACGATGCGTTCTTTGAGGATCAAGATAAATTCGAAGCGTTGTATGTCAAATACGAAGCAGATGCGTCAATTCGCAAAAAAAGTATAAAAGCGATTGAATTGTTTACTTTGTTTGCTCAAGAAAGAGCTAGTACGGGTCGGATCTATTTACAGAACGTTGATCACTGTAATACCCACAGCCCTTTTGATCCAAAACAAGCCCCTATCCGTCAAAGTAACCTCTGTTTAGAAATAGCACTACCCACGCAACCGATGGAAGATCTTAATGATCCCAATGGTGAAATTGCCCTGTGCACACTGTCCGCCTTCAATCTCGGTGCGATTGACAGTTTAGATGAACTTGAGGGTTTGTCAGATTTAGCCGTTCGTGCCCTTGATAGCCTTCTTGATTATCAAGACTACCCTCTCGCGGCCGCTCTAAATGCAACTATGGGAAGACGAACGTTAGGTGTCGGTGTCATCAATTACGCTTATTACCTCGCTAAAAATGGCGTCTATTACTCAAACGGGAGTGCGAACAATTTAACACATCGCACGTTTGAAGCCATCCAGTTTAACCTATTGAAAGCGTCAAACGAATTAGCAAAAGAGAAGGGTGCATGTCCTAAGTTTAATGAAACTCGCTTATCACAAGGGATTTTGCCTATTGATACGTATAAGAAGTCTATTGATGACATTACCAGCGAACCTCTTCATTTTGACTGGGAAGCGCTACGGGAAAGCATTAAACTCCATGGTGTACGAAACTCAACCGTTTCTGCGTTAATGCCATCAGAAACCTCATCTCAAATTTCGAATGCGACGAATGGCATTGAACCCCCTCGAGGACTGATCAGCATTAAAGCAAGTAAAGATGGGATCTTAAAGCAAGTCGTCCCTGAATACAAAAAGTTAAAAGACAATTATGAATTACTTTGGAATATCCCCAATAATGACGGGTATTTAGAACTGGTCGGGATCATGCAAAAATTCATTGATCAAACGATCTCCGCCAACACAAACTATGATCCGTCACGTTTTGATGGAGGAAAAGTGCCGGTTAAGCAAATCTTAAAAGATATTTTAACCGCCTATAAACTGGGGGTTAAGACAATGTATTATCACAACACCCGAGATGGCGCGTCAGAAAGCATGCTTGGTAGTGATGAAGATTGTGAAGGCGGCGCTTGTAAAATTTGAGACCCGTGTTTTTATTGAAAGGTAGCGCTCGGGGTAATAGGAGCGAAACCGATATTGGTTTAACAGACGCGTTGAGCCTGTGCTCACAAAGACCGATCGTAACGTGGGTTTTTTCGTGTGTAAAAACGCACAGCCCCTCCGTCGCGGCCTAATATAAATTTTACGAAAAATTATTGAGAGTAAATTGATGACTTATACAACGTTTAATAAAACCCCCAACAACGCCCTTATAGAACCGATGTTCTTAGGTAATTCTGTTAATGTTTCAAGGTATGATCAGCAAAAAGACGTGGTTTTTGAGAAACTCATTGAAAAACAATTGTCATTCTTCTGGCGTCCAGAGGAAGTTGATGTTTCAAAAGACAGAGCGGATTGGCAATCATTAACGGAGTCGGAGAAGCACATCTTTATTTCCAACTTAAAGTATCAGACGCTTTTAGATAGCATGACGGCTCGCTCAGTGAACATGGTTTTACTCCCCTTGGTTTCATTACCGGAGATAGAAACGTGGGTTGAAACCTGGGCTTTCTCTGAGACGATCCATAGCCGTTCATATACCCATATTTTACGTAACCTATTCACTAACCCTAGTGAAGTGTTTGATGATATCATGGTTAATTCGGCGATTTTAAAGCGTGCAGAGAGTATCTCCAAGTATTTTGATGACGTTATATTAACGACTCAGTTATTGCAGTCTCAAGGTGAGGGTACCTATAACGTTAACGGACAGGCGATTGATGTCACTGAACGTAAGCTTAAAGAGCTATTGTATTTAGCCATATGCTCGGTAAATGCACTTGAAGCGATTCGCTTTTATGTTAGCTTTGCCTGTTCGTTTGCTTTTGCTGAACGTGAGTTGCTTGAGGGTAACTCAAAACTTATAAAACTCATCGCGCGCGATGAGTCCCTTCATCTGACAGGTACTCAACACATACTAAATGTGTGGGCTAAGGGTGGTGATGATCCCGAAATGACCAAGATATCACGAGAGCTAAGAGAACAAGGGAAACAGATATTTTTAGATGTTGTTGACCAAGAAAAAGAATGGGCACAGTATCTCTTTAAAGATGGTTCGATGATCGGCCTAAATGCGGCCATATTAAATCAATATATAGAATACATTAGTAATCAACGCTTAATAGCCATTGGTTTTGATGCGCCGTTTGATATCAAGACAAACCCATTGCCTTGGATAAACGCTTATCTTTCAAGCGACAACGTACAAGTGGCTCCACAAGAAACGGAGATCTCCAGTTATTTGGTCGGGCAAGTTGATTCTTCGGTATCAAAAGATGATTTTAACGACTTTTCACTTTAGTGCCAAGGGGATAGAACCCCGTTTATGAAAAAACACCCCACAAACTTCAGTGTGGGGTTTTAGGATCATGAGCCTATTTTAAAATGATTTTTTTGCCAGCGGAAACAGTCCTTAATGATCGCGTCATCGTGCCCTTGTTCAAACACCCGTTGGCTTTGCTGTAGACTACTTTTTATATAAGGTGATTCTTGTGATCGGTTCGTCTCTGCCATAATGGCGAAAGTCACGACACGCGCCCCTAACCAAGATAAAAACTGAGCCGTGTCTGCGGATAGATCATAGATCAACGTCAACGGACGTCGTGCTAATTGTTTGCGTAATGAGGTTAAATATCGTTCATCCAGAAGGAAAGATAGCGGCACCTTTCCTTCGATGTTATAGGGTTTTTTTCGTGAAACCATGTCAGGTAACAACCCTTGTTTAACCAATCGAGACAAGGACTCGCCTTTACTCATTTTTAAGAGTATGTCTCGGTTCCCTTGTTCTCCCCCACCCGTCAAGGCAATGATGTTCAGATCGCCAATGTTAATATTGGGGAGTCGCTGGTATTGTAACGTTTGTTCGATAAGTAAATGCGGGTACACTTTATTCTCTTGTTGTAAAAAGACACTTTCAAGCACGTTGAATTTTTCCGTGAGGCGGACGATCAAATCAAGCCCCCGCACTTTTGCTTGTGCTTTTTGATTAGGAGAGATCTCATGTTTTGCAATGATCCATAACGTATTGATGTGATTAAATTGTACCGTAGAAAGACGACAGTATTCATGTTCACCCGCCGCCGTCATGGCATCTTCTCGATTGAAGTGAAAACTCGGTGCTGGTATCGCCGCCATCGCTTGAGTGCTTAACAAATTATGCCATGGGGAATCAACAATAGTAAATTCTGTTTTATTACCATGGTGAGGCAGTTGGCTAATACGTTCTACCGTCGTGTGTAATGCGTTAAAAAACGCTTTGTCTTTTGGTAAAATTACATCAACGACGCGCTCGGGCTTTCCGTGTTGAGAAAGTTCTTTATTAATGCGTTCGAGCCAATTTGACGGTAAAGGCAACGCAAAGGTCAACGCGATCTGGTAGGCCTTCTTACCCTGTTTCCACTGTCGACGGATTAAAAGCCGGTTGTTGCCCCCGCTTTGCGCCATCTCGTCTACATCATCCACGGTGTCATGGTACAAAAGTTTGAATAACCAAGAATCGGAGGGCTGCTTTTTGGCCTTACCCGAGAAGGGTGGCGTTGGCTCTTTTTTATCAATAGCAACTATTTTCGCGCAACGTGCCAGGTGCGTGTAATGAATCTCACGATATTCACCATGGCTTTTTATCGTTGCGTTGAGCAGGTAACATTGGTGGAGGTCAAGTTCTTGAGCCACCGGCCAAGATGCTCGCCAGCGAAACTTTCGCCCTTGCATATCCTCAAAAGCATAGCTAGTGGCGGGGTATCTCCCCTCAGGATGTTCGGTAATTTTCATTAAACGCAGTTTAAGTTTTCCTCGAGCACCCAGCGTGCCAAAAGGCTCATTACGTTTTCTTTCCTTTTGAGGCGCGTAATGGTACGTGCTGGGTACGGCGGCTAAAACACCGCTCTGAAGGGGGTCTGTGATGTCCACATATCCTTGGTGGACTGTTTTTTGTGCGTCATTAAGAAACTCGCCTCCCCCCACTTGGCCTAACAACCATTGCGTCGTCTCTATTGCCTGTTGATAAGCGGGGTGCAAGGGGCTCTCATGCCATGCCTGTTCAATGATGGGTTGCAATTCGGGGTGACGTTGTTGATCCCCCTGTATCGCCAAGCGGATCGCTTCGCGCGTTGAAGAAGCACTCTCCCGAGGCTCAAAGCCATACGTTCGGGTTAAATGCAAAGCCATCGCTATGTAGGCTTGCACCGGGAACCAGCAAAGGGAAGGCTTGCTTTGTTTAAAACGTCGCTCCCAACGTTGCCAGTAGGACTTGTTTTGCAAACGCATTTTTAATTTATGCTCGGGACTGCCCGTGCGCATCTTTACAAATTGAAAAGACACTTCCATTTCGATAACCATATGCGACGAGAGCTTTCTAGTCCGAAAGCAACCGGTATAAGCAAAGGTGGGGAATGCTTTTTTTGCTTTCTCAAACTGCATTTTCCATCGTGAAAGCTCGCTTTCTATGCTCCTTTTTTGATCGGCAATGATCCATTGGTTGTACGTTGTTATAGTCACCGCATCCCTTGCTGTTTCGCTTCCTGTAGACTCATACTATCATAAAAAAAAATACCCGTGATTTATTGTGGTGAATATGTTAGTATAACCTTGCTCAATAAAGACAACACACAAGGATTGTGTATGCACTACTCAATGTTATCACCTACCAATCGCTATCATGGGATTCTACAACGCCTTACGTATAGAAGTACTTGGTTTATATTGATCTTATCTGCTTTTATGCTCGAAGCGAGTGCCTTGTATTTTCAATACGGCCTGGAGCTTGGTCCTTGCATCATGTGTGTTTACCAACGCGTTGCCTTGTTCGGCGTGCTTTTTGCTGGCTTTTTGGGTGTCGTTTCTCCTCATCATCCGGCGACCGTTTTTAGTGGCCTATTTTTGTGGTTGTATAGCGCCTATCAAGGTTTAGTGCTCGCGTTAGAGCATGTCGAGATACAAGAAAACCCATCGCCCTATTATACCTGCGACGTGTTTCCAAATTTCCCGCAATGGCTTCCTTTACATGAGTGGTTGCCGAGTGTTTTTTTTCCAACAGGAGATTGCGGTGAAATAGCGTGGTCACTGTTCGATATTTCAATGCCACAGTGGATGATTATTGTCTTTGGGTGCTACCTAAGCGTTGCGGTCATTGTGGGCGCATTAAGGCTCCATCTTTATTATAAAACGTATAAAGAAAAAATATAAGTAAAAGTAGGGCTACCTACTCAGGAAAATCTAACACAAGGAGAAGTGTATGTCATTTGTACCTGACAATCATTCATTATCGTCTGGCGAGAGCATTGATGACACCCGGGTAACGAACACCCAACATAATGATGAGCCATCCGATGAGGAATTGCTCATCATTGAGCGAAGTCGTGAATACGACATAGTGCCATCAGACTTGACTTCCCTTTATTTTAAACGGATCGGAGAAGTCGCCTTATTAAGCTCAGAGGAAGTGATCGCACTGTCGCGTAGAGTGAGGCAAGGCGATATCGCTGCACGTGATCATTTAATCAAAGCAAACTTACGTCTCGTCACTAATATCGCCAAGCACTATGTTGGCCGTGGTGTGGAATATATTGACCTTGTTTCGGAAGGTAATTTTGGCTTGTTTCGGGCGGTTGATAAATTCGATCCCGAACGTGGCTATCGGTTTTCAACCTATGCCACATGGTGGATCCGACAAGCGGTCACGCGCGGCGTATTAAATTCCGGCCGAGCGGTTCGTTGGCCGGTTCATTTTTCACAGTTGGTCACTGTTTATCTTAAAACCGTGAGGGAAATAGAAGGGGAAGGGCATGTCGCTAGCGATCAGCTTATCGCAGAAAAAATGGATATCGATGTGGATAAGGTGCGTTTTTTAAAAGCATCACCCAGTGTAACACGTTCGCTTGATGAGCCAAGTAAACTTGAGGATGATACGACCCCTTTGCTAGAACAATTAACAACGTCGACTGAATTAAGCGTGGAGAAGGTGCTTGCTAATACGCAACGCTTAACTCAACTTCATGCCTTGCTGAAGACGCTTGATAAGCGAGATTACGACATTGTCATCCGTCGTTTCGGACTTTTAGGGTGCTCTCCCCATACGCTGACAGAAGTTGCTGAGATATGGGAGATCACGCGTGAAAGGGTTCGGCAAATAGAGGCGAGAGCACTTCGACGTTTAGGACACGCTTGTCGAGAAAAGAAAGGGACTTCTTTTAGCCTAGAGAAAAACGGATAGAACATCGCCACGTAAAAAAGACGACTCACTTGTGGTGTCGTCTTTTTTATAAAAGAACCCATCTTTTTTCTGTTTTATTTACTTCGCCTCAAGAATGTAAACTATTATTCCGATGCTACGGTAAAAGGTTTGAGGACGCTGTCCCAAAAAGAGCGTTTGTCAGAGAAAGATAAAAGTAATGATGATGTTTTACCGACGATTTGCTCTCGTTGAACAAACCCCCAATATCGTGAATCTAGACTGTGTGTTCGGTGATCCCCCATGACGAAATATTGCCCTTCAGGCACAATGATATCAGAAGAAATATTGGGCAACTTCCCTCCTGTCGAGTATTGCGCCACATGCGAAATGTTGCCCGTTTGAATGCGCTCATGGGTGATTTTGTCACTCTTTGGTGATATCATGTATGGCTGGCGCGCATTTATCTTGCCATTCACCAAAATATTTTTACCGCTAACACGGATCGTATCACCGGGGATCCCCACCACTCGTTTTATGTATTGGATCCCCTCTGCATGTGACGGGAAGAATAACACGATATCGCCCCTCTCCGGATTGCCTTTTTGGTATAAAACAATGTCGGTAAAAGGGATCGTTGGCCCCAATGCCATTTTGTCGATAAGTACCCTGTCACCGCTGTAGAGCGTTGGTTCCATAGAACCCGAGGGGATGTGGCTCCAATCATACGCGAACGTGCGAAAAAGAAGGAGTCCAATAACAAAGGAAATGATCCCGTAATTTTCTTTTAATCTTTTTTTTAAATTTAGTTTCATATACGCCTCTTTTTTATTTTGTTTTTACCACATCGGTCGACGTTGACTGTGCTTGTCACCAAACATGTGCTCATACTGAAGCGTGATACGGTTATCATCATAGTCGTGGTAATGATCACTGCTACTTTTATTGACATGGCGGAGGGTTAACGACCATTTAGCTTGCCTGTTGAGCGTATAATGATAGCCAAGACTATACAGCCGCTCATGTGTTATAGTTGAGGCGTTGCGCCCCGACGACGCTCTAGGAAAAGGGATGTCATACCCCAAATCCATTTTTCTGAACTGCCAATTAAATTCAAGGTGGCTCTGTTCGTTAAGCCGATGCTGTGTGTTCCAGTCCGTTTGCCAATTACCTTGTTCTACTTCACCGTCGATAGCTCGCGTGCGCGTTTTCATCATAAGCGCACTGTGCTCCCATTTTACGCCGGTGTACTGCCAGTCAAAGCTCAAGGTTTTATTGAGTGTTAATCGTTGTTCTATGGGGTAATTAGTCTCAAAGCGCGAGATTAGCTGATCCCCAGGTGACAAAATTATTTCTTGCTCATCCGCCAGTTTACACGCGTTAAGATCCAGAGGATCATCATGTTCACCACAGAGATATAAACCAAGTAAGTTTTGCTCGCGCACTAACAAGTAACGGACTTCAACCCCTTCATTATAAGCGATGCGCCATTGATGATGTTTGCGATTGAGATTGAAAGAAAACTCACCGGTTTCGCCATAAAAACGCCGCCCCCACCGAGCCAAAATTGAGCTGTTTCTGGATGTTGCCCATTGGAGATCTGCCCCGTAGAAGGCGTCGTCCAATGCTCTGTCACCGTGTTCCCATTGACGCGTTATTTGAATGTAAGCTTGCTTGTGATTTTTTACCCAAGCTAAGCCAACGCCGGACATTCCTTGTTCGATGCTGTTGTCAATGTTGGCGCTCGCGAGAATACTGGATGAAACCCCTGTACTTTTACTTTCACTTATGGTGCCAAGTGCGACCGCGTGAAAACCAAGCGCTAAAGGTTGACGAATAAGTGCGATCGCATCGACCACTTGTTGATCACCCCGTCCATCTTTATCGGCTAAAAGCCATTTTGCATCCACTTGCCAGTAAAAATCAGGGCGCGTGCTCGCATCGCTGGCTTGGGTGATCACTTCTTGTGTTACAAAGGTGTTGTTTTCCGTGTCTTTGATTTGCGTTATTTCGTGATCATAACGATACGATGTTCGCCAAAATACTGGTAAATGACGGGGTAGAGAATAGGTTACGCCAAGCCCTTTTTGTAAAATGTCATATTTCTGCCCTCGTGTGAATAACCGATCCTGAAAGCTTCCGCTTAGAGAGCTAAAGGTTTCTTCGTGCTCGTTGAGATTAGCATTTATACGTAACGTTTCGTTAAATAAATTTGCGGTATTTAACCAACTGTATTGCAGAGTACTGCTGTCATAAGAAGGGCTATTGGTGTATCGACTGTTATATTGGGTCGCTTCTAGCTGACTTTCGAACCACGGCGTCGTGTAACGTGAATTTATCTCGATTTCAGTCGAAAACACTGTGTCACCATGAGTGAGCTCTGGGCTAACCCCATCCACTTTTACCCCATGCGCTTCAGTGCGCAAGGTCGGTGATACTATAAACTCTCCGGCAAATAGCGAAGGAGATAGCATAAGAAACGTGCCCACCACAGAAAGTGCGACGGAAGAAAGACGGCGCATAAGTACTCCTTAAAACCAAGCCTCAGGAATACGGATCACATCTCCTGGTTTTAAATCCACATTGGCGTTTAAGTCCGCATCAATCAACAGATCTTCAATGGCTAAAGGGTATTCGACCGTTCTTCCATTTTCAATACGAACTAAGATAGCATCATTACCATCGGCATAGGTGCTTAATCCGCCGATTTTGATCATAAGATCCAGCAAGGTAACACCGTGGGTATAGGGGACGGCGAAAGGCTTGGTGGCTTCTCCGACGATGCGAATTTGCTCATTAGCACTGCCGACAAATTGCTTGAGCATCACGGTCACTTTCGGTTTTTTAATAAAAACAGATAAACTCTCCGTGATCACATCAGCCAATTCTTCACTTGTTTTTCCGGCTGCGATCACCGCTTGACTAAGAGCCATGCTGATTTTGCCGTCTGGTCTAACCACGTAATCACCGGATAATTCGGCATTTCGCCAAACAAAAACTGAGATAACATCACCTGAGCCGATGCGGTATTGATAGTTACCCTCTGCATCGAGTGCTACATCATGCAGTTTTGAAACAGGCAACGTGTTGGATGAGCAACCCGTAAGCGTAGCGCAAGCGATCAGGCATAGTGCGGGCAAGGCGGCTCGCATAAATAAGGTAGACATAGGGTTCACTCCTTTGAATCAACTAATTGTTCGTTACAAATCGCGAGCAGCTGTGCGGCTTTATGGTCGCGAGAATGTTCAGCGACATCACGTTCTTGTGACGGTGATGACAAGTTTTCGGAAATCATATCATACAACTCTAAAGAAAGCGAATGTTTACAATAGCCTTGATAAATACCTTTGTGTGTTTTTGCTACCCCCCACGTTGCGCTATCTAGGGGCGTTTTCAATAAGATATTTTTATTTGAACGCAGGTATTCGTAAAGTTTACCCGGGATCTGGTTGTTAAACTTTTCATCTTGTATTAAGACCAAGCCATCACTGTTCATGATATTTATCAGTGAGCTCTTGAAGCTAGTGCTTGGTAAAAAGTGCACGTCATCCGTTAAACCCAACGTTGAAAGTTGCTCCGTAAACTCAAGTCCGTCACCCGCGCCTTGAAAAATCAATTCAAACGGCCTATTTGGGTGTTCGCGTTTTAACGTAGAGAGTGCTTCAAAAACAGGCAGAGGATCTCGGCCGTTACTGTACAATACGCCGCCATAATAAAGCGAAAAACACTCCGTTTTAAAGATATTTTGGTCGGTCAGATCTTCGGGGAGCTCACTGAAGTTAGCTTCATTGTAACCATTAGCAACGACAGAGCTACGCGCGGCAATGTTCATTTCGGGAAAATGTGCTTCGTAACATTTTTTGATCTGTCCAGTCGCAAAAGTGATGTGGCGCGCTTGAATCATGACTCTTTTGTCGATTTTTTGATGGACTTTGTTTAAAAAAGCGCCCGCAGGTCGATGAAGGTATGGCATCGGATCTCGGTAGTCCGCTACCCAAGGGATGTTATGCTTTTTACTCAACAATGCCGCAATGTAATGTGTGCTTGGGATAGGCGCCGTAGACCAGATTACATCGGGCTTATGTGTTTTTAAACGTTTTTTTGCCGCGGATAATGCATTGGGGATCCAGGTCATTCCCCAGCGATCGGGTGTTGCCATCCAACCAAGGTGCTTACCTTTGAAGGAGAGGTGGCGATGCACATCCAAGGCGATCGGCCGCATAACCATCCCGGCCGCTGAGCGGAGTAAGTCGTCCTCACTTCCGGGGACGGTGTTACTGTATGCTTTGGGATCCACAGTCAACACATCGACCTCCCAACCCGCTTTGATAAAATGTTCGTAAAAGGATTTTATGCGCTGTATTGAAGCACCATTACTGGGTGGGAATTCAAAAGCCACCATTAAAATACGTTTTTTCATGTTATTTTTTCTCCCATTATTTTAGCGGTCGATAAACTGAACAAAAGCGGTTGTCGACGATAGGGAAGGAAACGTGGCGCACAAAGACGCGAACTCCCTTCACCGATTCCGCCGTCTGCGGTGCTAAAAGCGCCGATGAACCCTGCGTCTGCGACTAGCTTTTGGTGTGTTTGGGTAAAGTCCCGTTCAGGGAGCCCGTTGGGGTAAGCAAAAAAGCGCGGAGCCTTTTCTAGGATGTGCTCAAGTTCATCACGAGAGCGTAATATTTCGTCTTTGGCCTCTTGATCAGAGAGCGTGCTTAAAATGGTGTGCGTGTGCGTATGGGCGCCAATTTCATGCCCCAGCGCCTCTAAATGTTTAAGCATATCGGTGGTCATCATTATGCGTGTACAAGCATGTGGCGCAGACGTTGAATAAATAAGCCCAAGCCATGATTGACGATCGACAATAGACATAAATTTTAACTTTGAGATCCAACGATGGTAATGTGCGGCGCGCTCATTTAAGGGGATGCTGTGTGCTCTGTTTAGTGGTGATAACGCTTTTTCGCTGTTGTCAATAGAGGGTAATTTAACTAAGGCACTTTCGTCCGCATGACGAAACCAATGTGCCAGTTCATCTTGCCACAAAAAACCTTCGGAAATTCCTGCAGTAGCAATGAAAAAAGTCGCTTTTAATCCGTGTTTTTTTAATATAGGCAGGGCGTTATGGTAGTTATCTAGATAACCATCATCGAAAGTAATGTGTAGCTTTGGCTTGTTTTTGGTCGGCTCGCTTGCCAAAGGGGTGATGTCGAAGAAATGTTTCAACGTACCTAAGAGTCGATCAAACTCTTCAATGGTTGGGTCGTCAGGGCAAAAGGGATCCGGCGTTTTAAGTACCCGGTGAAAATACAATACACCACTTTGAGATTGCTTGTTGATAAAACTGTTAAGTAAACTCATGCCGAGTCGCGCTAACATAGTAGTCATTGAAGCCATGACGATTCCTTGTCGTTGGGTGAGCAATCATTGTCCACCTCATAAAATCCTTGTGCGATAACACTCGGGAATTATAGCGCACTTAAATAATTAAAAGCCACTCTTTTTTACAATTAATTCTTGCGACAATGTCGTTGTGTGTTATGATGTCTACGTTAATTATGGCGCCTTGTGGCGCAGACTAAATGGATTTTAGGAACTTGATAATGGATTATACCCTTCACCACATTGACGTGGATGATGTTAACGAAACGATCGCTTGGGATGTTTATGTTGATCATCACGTTCACGCTAGCTTTTATCACCACAGTAAATACTTAACCATGATCCGCCGTGCATTTGGGCACAAAAACATCAGCGTTTATGCAAAAGACACCACAGGGAAGATCGTGGGTGTGCTCCCTTTGATCCATACCAAAAGTTTTTTGTTTGGCCAGTACATCACCTCACTGCCTTTTTTTAATTACGGCGGCGTACTTGCTGATAATGAAAGCGCTGAACAGGCGCTGATCGACTCCGCTATTCGTTACGCACAATCAAATGGCGTCGTTTCGATTCAATTACGAGAAATGCATGGACGCTTTAAAGAGCAACCACAATTTGATTGTAGCGAAGAAAAAATGAGTATGGTCCTTAAGTTACCTGAAGAGATGAAGCAAATAGGTGAAGGTAACGCCAAGAAACGCGCTAAACTACGTTCACAGGCGAAACTGGCCGTTCGAAAAGCGGAAGATCAAGCGGTTGTTGTCCGTCAAGTCTTTGGTCATAGCGAGTTGTTGGGTGACTTTTATCATGTTTTCTCTTGTCATATGAGAGACTTGGGTACCCCCGTTTATGGTCGTTCTTTTTTTGCCACTGTCTTGGAACACCTCGGGGATGAAGCCATATTGACCGTCTCTTATTGGGACAATAAACCGGTGGCTTGTGGCTTTTTGATCCGTCAAGGTGAACGGATGGAGATTCCTTGGGCGAGCACTTTGAAAGAGGCCAATGGCGTTTCGATGAATACTTATATGTATTGGAATATTTTAGAACATGCCATGTCGCTAGGGGTTGTTGAATTTGATTTTGGCCGCTCTTCAGTCGATGCAGGTACTTATAAGTTTAAAAAACAATGGGGCGCAGAGCCTCAGCAGTGTTATTGGTACACTTGGACGGCAGATGGCGAGCAGGCACCGGATCTTTCGCCCAAAAACAGTAATTTTGACCTTGCTATTAAAGTTTGGCAACGCTTACCGTTGTGGGTAACCAAGCTTGCGGGGCCACAAATAGTCAAAAACCTTCCTTAGACAATCAAAGAACGACAGAACTAAAAAGTCCCCTCACGCCATTTATGTGAGGGGACTTTTTAGTTCTGTCGTTCGCAGAGGAAAAACGCCGCTTTAACGCGTTTTTCGCTTACGGCGCCCGGCAAGTAATATTAAGCCAGTAATAAGAAATGTCCAGTGAATACTTCCTGCAGACTTTTCCGGTATGGCATTCGGATCTTCAAGCACCGTCACGTAAAATGCATGAACAGCGCCATACCCCCCTTCATCGGTCAGCGTCAATTGTACCAGGTGCTTACCTAATGGGGTGTCTTTTGTTGCGGTGCCAGAGATACTATGAGCCGTTTCGTTGTAACTCAACCAATCCGGTATATTGTGCGCCGTTACACGAAAATCTGGAAGCGTGCTCTCTTCATCAATTACCGTAATTTGATAATGGTATTTTTCACCCCGAGTAAGTGTTGCCTCGCCATTTGATGTCACATGAAAGCGCTCGTCCACTTCGATAACATCAAATAAAACAGTAATGATAACGGGTTCGGTTGCTGGGGTGTTCGCTTCTGGATCGCCGGGTGAAGCAAATACATCGGTAACGGTAAAGGTGACCGGCTGACTTACCCCAACATGCGCTTGTAATGGTATTCCCGAGAGGGTGTTGTTCTCCGGTTCATAGTGTAACCAAGACGGCAACCCGTCGATTGCGAGCCGCAATTCACCCTCAGCACGATTGAATAAGCTCAGAACCCCTTGAAAAGGGGTATCTTCCAATATTTGTATTTTGGGTAAACTGTCCATCAAGTTTTTCAGCGGAACGGGGCTCTCAAGCGCTAAACGCTCGAAAAGGGTCTGTTCAAAAAACAACAGCTGTCCTTGAGATAAAATAATGTTTAAATCAAGGGTCAACTCTGCTGTTTGTTCACTGTTGTCTGTTACTGTTATGGTGAACGATTCATTCCCCACCATGTCATGATAGGGCGTCCCTTCAAAGCGTCGAGTTTCATTGTCATAGGATAACCAATTCGGTAGCGCGGTGTATGTCACAACAAGATCGTCAAATAAGGTGTCCTCATCACTGACATCTAAGGTGAAATCGTATGCTTGTCCTGACAGGAGCGTTCCGCTACCGCCGATGTTAAAATAAGGCGGTTGATCTTGGTCGGTGAAATCATAAACTCCTAGTGTGAAGGGGGATGTCGTTTCTTCTGTGGCGGCCACCGTCGCCACATAAATATCATTGCGGGCACTGGTGTTATTGCGCGCACCCTCTGGAAGAGGAGCTCCCAAGATCACCTTTTCACTATAACGAACGCCGTTAAGCGTGCGGTTGCTAAGACGCACGCCTTGCGCATATTGTTCTGCCGCAAAAAGATGGCCGTCAATGTGATGTAATTGAGCTTGCTCAATGGCCTCGGTGGCTTCCCCCCACTTAGGCAACGAACCAGTACGCAACTGTCCGTCTAATGTCCAATGCTGCAGTGTTAGGGTGTATTTAGCGGTATCCCCCTCATTATCTGTTTGAGTGCAAAGGGTGTAAATTGTGTCTGTTGATGTGGCGACGGCACAGGATGAGGTCATTGAAATAACATTAATCAAGGCGCCGTTTTGCCCGAACGTTGTTTTGTTCTGTCCTTGTGCATTAAGTTTTGTTAGATACGACGAGCTTGACTCATTGGTTTCTAACGTGCTGTGGTAGAGCAATTCGTCACTGTCTGGGATCGTGAGAAAAGCCCCCCGTTGCGGAGTGTGTTCGCCCATATTTACGAGTGCAATAGGCTCGCTTGTCGGTGGCGAAAAATCACTGTCTCTGTTTTCTATTTCACCACAACCATTGGCGATCCAATATCCCGTACTGTGAGGGTGTATGGCTAAAGGGGGGAGAGGACACTCGCTCGGTCGCCATTTCTGCGTGCCGAAAGTTTCATCTATCTCCCCAGATGTGGTGATTTTAAGGATCCATTGGGCGGTGTTTTCACAGGTCTGGTCTTCGCAAGCGGAGAGCACTAAGGCGAAGCCACCCTCCATCGTCTTACTGGTGCTGATAAGCTTGAAACGTGTCGCCTCAGTATTTGCCACCAACGTTCTTAAAGGCAAAGCGGCTCGGAGACCCGCATCGCCAAAGAAACTTGCCCCGCGCTTAAGGTTGACAATGACCAAATGCGGCGTTTTCTCCGTTGTGCCGGGTGATGACGTGGCTATTTTTTGATCGATGGCAACAAGCCAAGCTTGTGAATGATCACGTGAAAGCAATTGGTGAGAGGTCGCGTCTTTTGATAAGGAGCGGATCGGTACCTCATTATAATAGCTGGCCTGTGTTGTATATGTGCATGCTAGGGCAAGCAGTAAAAAGCTCTGTATTGTTTTGTACATCGTCGGCCTCATGTTGGCGGGTGTTTTATGTTTATTGGTGAACTTCATGTTAGGGAAATCCAAAGGTCGTCGTAACGCGCCTTAAAAACGGCACGAACAAACGCCTTAAGAACAAGTCCTTATCGCGTGATTATATTACCACACCTATTAGAAATAACAAGCATCATCATCACCCCTCCCTCTTTCCTTTGAGATGTGCGCTATCAGTGCGGTTTTTCCATGGTTGGCGTTTTTTTCGAATGAAATCATTAAGTCGCCTTAACAAAAACTCCATTTCGAGCAGGGGCGTTTTTCGAGCCACGATCAGTTTTGCGTACGTTTGTTTGTCGGTCGCGAACTGTGCCTTGTAGCGTGCTTCCCCCGCCATGAAGTCATATTCAACAACCCCTTGGGCACTAAGCCATTCAATGCAACGTTCATGCAAAATTAGCCCAGTTCTCATTTTGTTGTCAGGAGAAGGGCTCAGCGCACTTAAATAAAAACCAAACCAATCGCCGTCCCTAAAACCATAAAGGATCCCCAGCAATTCCCCGTTATCTTTTAACGTAAAAACGAGAGGTGCAATACCCTTTTGGCTTGCGTGGTTTTTGAACAATAGCTCATGAAAAGTAACGAATTTAGCGTTAGTGAAGCCGCTTGGCGTTGAGGTGTCGTGCCATTTTTCAATGTGCCATTTCGCCGCTGATTGAATGGTAGCCCATTGCGCGCTGGGATCTTGAATCACCTCCAGAACAGGCGTTATTTTAAGCGTGTTGAGATGTTTTTTTGTTTGCTTAAGTGTGCGCAAAAGAGAACGACTAAAATGCGTTTTATCCTGCGCCGGTTGGCCGCTCATCTGCAGAGACCAGCCGGGTTCTTCTTCAGCCAATCTAAGTCGGTGAGTGGAGGTACCTAATAACCCTGATAACCAAAGCTGGCTGTCTTTTTCATTTAAAACGTGAACAATTAACTCATCAACATCGGGGGTGTCTTTTAATAATTCGCCGAAGGCGCGTATTGCTGGTTTTCGCCATTTAGGGGATAGCAAAAAATTATTGTGTTCGATCCATGTTTGATCCAAGGCACTTTCTCCCGTGCGATGAAGCCACCATTGTCGAACATTACCAAAACGTAATCGCCGGGTGTTTTTTTCAACAAAAACGCCCAGTCCAACTACCGCTTGGTTGGGTTGTTTAATGATGATCAGTTGTAATACACTTTCTTTAGGTAGGCTATCAAGCCAACTGCTCAACCACGGCCAACTTAAAAAATAACGTGTTTCGCATTGTTCAGATAGTGATTGCCATGACGAGACTAAAAGGGATTTTGCTTGTTGCGGTGTCGTCGTCGTCCGAGTGGCGATACAGCCGTCAGGCGAAAAAAGTAAAGAAGTCATCAAATCCCTTATGATGTAAGTGGAGTACGTCGTGGCGACAGGGTATCATTGAAAAGCCAGGTCTTCAAGCACAAAATCGAAGGGCTTTAATCTTTTGAGTGATAACGCAATAAAGGTTATCCTTTTTTGCCCCACCTGTGTTACTATCGGCGCGTGGACAGTGACGTCTACGAAAATAAACAAGGATGTCCACCGAATGCCAACCCAACTCGATACGATCGTACACCTAGTCCCTTCCTTTGGCTGCGGAGGGCTAGAGCGCGTTGTGGTGAATTTAATAAAACACAGTGATGCTTATGCTGTTGAGCATATTGTTATCGCGATTGAAAACGACCTCACCATGAAGTCAGAACTTCCAGAGCATGTAAAAGTCTACTGCTTAGAAAAATTGCCGGGTTTGAATTTTTCGGCTCATGGGCGACTATATCGCTTATTAAAAGAAATAAACCCCAAAGCATTTCATACTTATAACTTTGGGGCTATCGAATACCATGCCGTGGCATTTTTAGCCGGTGTCCCTATTCGTGTTCACGCTGATCATGGTTTAGGTGGGGATGATCCAAGCGGACGTTCATTCAAACATAATATTTTTCGCCGAGGGATCAGTACGCTGATCCATCACTACGTGGTCGTTTCAGATGATTTGAAGAACTGGGTTATTGACACGGTCAAAGTGAACCCTGCCCGAGTAGGTGTTGTGTGGAATGGTATAGCGGTACCGGAGTGTTCCCCCAATAAGCGAAAAAGTTACAGTGAAGCAGAGCCTTTTTTATTTTTGACGGTTGGGCGCTTAGCCGAAGTGAAGAATCAGCAAGGGTTGATCGAGGCCTTTACACTTGCGAAACAAAAAGATCCTCACTTTGATGCCGAGTTGCACTTGGTGGGCGATGGGCCATTGATGCCGGAGCTACAAGCGCAACGCGAAGCCTCGTTGGCAAAGTCGGCCATTTTCCTTCACGGTCTGCAGTTCGATATTGCTCAGCGTTTAGCGACGGCAGATGCGTTTGTTTTATCATCTCACTATGAAGCAATGCCAATGACGGTGTTAGAGGCCATGGCCGCGACTCGTCCGGTTATTTGTCCTAAAGTCGGGGGCGTCGCTGACTTTATCCGACCAGAAGAGGCGTTGTTACTTGAAAGTAACAGTGTGATGCTGCTCAGCGAAGCGATGTTGACGCTTTACCATATGTCTTATGAAGAGCGAGATGAACTTGCAAATGCCGGGCATTTAGCCGTACAAACCCGATACGACATGTCACGAATGGTCGACAGTTACATGGAGCGCTATCGAATTAGTGCCTAGCTCAGCGAAAACGTTGGTGTTTTATTTGCTTGATTTTGATTTGTTGGCATAAAAATTGGTATGTATTCCCCACTGGGTGGTGTGCCTTACTCACTACCCGAACTTGTAAAAAAAAACGACAAGTCTTCGTATTTTCGCTTGTTTTTGTCGGTTTTTTTTACGCTCAGCGCCCTGTTGACCAGGGTAGTCGTTATACATGGAGATAAACATGACATTAAAAACATCAGTGGCAAAAATCGCGTTGGCCTTAACCCTCGCAAGTGCGTGCAGTTTTGCCAACGCCGCCTTGATTGAAGCCGACTGGCAAAATACCGGCGACAATTTGGCCGTTTTAGACACCAGCAGTCAGCTTGAATGGTTAGATTTGAGTGAAACCCAAAATCTTACATATGACAGTGTGGTCAATGATTTATCCACTACCTATATGGGCTGGCGCCTCCCTTCGGTCATAGAACTCACGGCCATGTATGACGGCTTTCTCATTAACAAAGTAATTCAACCAGCCGGTTATTTTGACTATTACAATGGCTCACTCGCCTTTGCTGAAGGGGTCGCTTTTAACGGTCTTTTCCAATCAAGCGGCACGAGCCCTTTTGCTCAAGGGATTTATCAAGATGCCGGTGGCACCCTGCGCATGATTGGTGCCCAAGTAAGCTCCATTGTCCGTATCTTTGACTTTAACTTCGGTGGCGTTTATGCGGGCAGCGCTGCGTCTTTTACGCGAGGGACATTCTTGGTGCGTAACGTCGCCATTGTTGATCCCGGTGGCGAGTCAGGTAGCGGATCTGGTGGCGAGCCAGGAGGTAGTGAACTACCGATCAATGTCCCTGTTCATACAGGGTTTGGCTTGATCGGCCTCGGGCTACTTGCGTGGCGTCGTCGATAAAGCGCTCGAGTGGTCGGAACTCTTCGGTCACTCACAGTACCCCTTTATTCAACAAATAACAAACACCCCTTGAATAACGCCTCGAACTTGGTTATGATGTAGCTGTTTTTAGGTGTGCGCGATGTAATATACATAACGTCACCGAAAACACCGTTCACAATAGATACCACGTATATTATTGTGCCCCTTTATTATAGATAACGGTGGAACCACCAGGCAGTATTTTACCTCGGCGGTGATCTGACGTTAAAGGAGTACGTCAACCATGTCATTTGTCTTTAACCAAGTGATCGAAAGAGCAGGACTCTACACCATAGATGAATTTGGTGTGGGGAATTACAAAACTCGCTTTGTCGCGCTTATGTCGATAGCCTTAATGCTCTCGCTAATGTTAAGTTTGGGGTTTGTTACCTATTGGGCTGAATTAGGCGCAGAAGGGGCGACCATTAAAGATTTCGGCGATGCCTTATGGTTAATGGTCATGTCAAGCACCACTATTGGCTTTGGCTCGCAGTACCCCGTAACAATCATTGGGCGTTGCATGGTCACCTTGATGTTCATTTTTGGCGTTGGGATCATCGGCGGCTTGGGGGCTCTTTTCGCTTCAAAAATTTTTGGTTTTTCAGACACAGGAATCAAAAACAGAGAATTGAGAAAGCAGAACTCAGAGATTTATGAAAAGCTACTCGCCGTAGAAAAATTGCTCAAAAAAGGCTAGAGCACCCTTGTTATAATGCGGGAAAACCGACAATATGAGTGAGTGTCGGTTTTCCCAAAAAGACTCATTTTAGCGTTGGTAGTAGCTTCGATACCAGGCAATAAACTTCGACACTCCTTCTTTAACATCGGTTTTGGGTTGGTAGCCCGTGTCATTGATCAGATCTTGCACATCAGCAAACGTTCTTTCAACATCGCCGGGTTGCATAGGTAACATTTCTTTTTTCGTTGTTTTCTCAAGCCCTTGTTCAACAAACTCAATAAAACTCAGTAAATGAACCGGCTTTTGCGCACCAATATTATAGACTTTATAAGGGGGGCGTGGTGTGCTATTGTTCACCGAGAGCACAGTTTTTTGAGGTGCTCGCTTAAGCACCCGCAAGATCCCATCCACAATGTCATCAATATAGGTGAAATCTCGATAATGATTACCATAATTAAACACTTTTAACGGCTTTTGTTGTGTGATAGCGTCGGCAAATAAAATCGGCGACATGTCCGGTCTTCCCCAAGGGCCATAAACGGTAAAAAACCTCAGCCCAGTTGTTGGCAATCCGTGCAAATGACTGTAAGCGTGCGCCATTAACTCATTGCTTTTCTTTGTCGCGGCATACATAGAAACGGGGTGATCAACCGTATCGGATGTGCTAAAAGGCGTTTTGCTGTTTGCTCCGTAAACCGAGCTTGAAGATGCATAGACAAGGTGTTCAACCTTGCGTTGTCTCGCACACTCTAGAATGTTCATAAACCCCGTCACGTTACTTTCGATGTAAGCATGAGGGTTTTCAATGGAGTAGCGTACACCCGCTTGAGCGGCCAAGTGAACGATGCGATCGACTTCGTGATCTTTACAAACTTCAAGCAATGAGGTGAGGTTGACGATATCGTCTTGGTAAAAGCTAAAGTTTTCGTGCTGGCGCAACTGCGCCAATCGATCTTCTTTGAGACTGACCTCATAATAATCATTGAGGTTATCAAAACCGACTACTAACTCCCCTTGAGCAAGCAGGTGTTGCGCAACGTGAAAACCGATAAACCCGGCGGCGCCGGTGACAAGAATGGCTGACATAAAAAATCTTTCCTTGAAAAATAGTGAATATCCTTATTCGTCTTATGATAGTATCACAAGCTCTTTAACATATACAACTATTTACTGGGATGTTTGCGATGAATATATTGGTTACAGGTGGGGCGGGGTATATTGGAAGTCACATGGTGACGTTGCTCATGGGGTTAGGGCACGATGTAACTATTGTTGATAACTTTAGCAACTCATCAATGGACGCGGTTGATCGGCTGAGTTATCTTTGCCCGCGTTCTTTTTTGTTTTTCGAAGCGGACGTTAATGACCGTAAGGCGATAGAACATGCCTTTAGTGTTTCTGAAAAAAAACGGGGGAAAATTGATGCGGTGTTTCATTTTGCCGGATTAAAAGCAGTCGGAGAATCAAGCGAGCAACCCTTACGGTATTATCAAAATAATGTTTCAGGTACGCTGGTGCTTTGTGAGATCATGGCTAAGCGGGATGTTTTTCAATTGATTTTTAGCTCATCAGCGACAGTCTATGGTGAACCAGAGCGGATCCCTCTTGATGAGCACTGTCGAACGGGAGCGATCAACCCTTATGGACGCTCTAAATTAATGGCCGAAGAAATGTTGCAAGATCTGGCCGCATCGGATGATCGTTGGAAAATAGCCTTGTTGCGGTATTTCAATCCCGTTGGTGCTCACGCGTCAGGACTTATTGGAGAGTTACCCACGGGCATCCCTAATAATATCATGCCTTACATTTGCCAAGTGGCCACGGGACAACGCGAGGTGCTCAATATTTTCGGGGATGACTATGAAACAAAGGACGGCACCGGTGTTAGAGATTACATTCATGTCTGTGACCTGGTTGAAGGTCATTGGGCAGCCTTACTTTACCTCCATGGAAACGCAGGTGCCCATGTGTTCAACTTAGGGGCAGGGCAAGGTAACAGTGTCACTGAATTGGTGGACTGCTTTGAGCAGATATCTGGGGTAACGATAAACCGTACGGTTGTTGCACGGCGCATTGGTGACGTGGGCACCGTTTATGCCGACACCACTCGCGCTCAGGAAGCGCTGGGCTGGAAAACAAAGCATGACCTGCAGGATATGGTGCGAGACCACTGGCAATGGGCAAAGCAGCACTAGCTCATTTGGCGTGTTTGGAGTCACAAGAAATTCCCTTGAAAATAAACTAGGTAAAAAAAGGGGGTGTGGATATACTTAAGATCTCTGTCTGTACCTTCGTGCAATATACAGATGAATCGTTAAGCAGGTGACGCCTTATGACTGAATGTATTTCTACGCAAAAAGAAAAAAGCTCGACTCCTACTTTAAGCACCGCTTCTGGTCTGGACAATACACAACTTTATTTGAAAGCCTTGAGGCATCGTCAATTGCTCAGTCGGGAAGATGAGGTGGCGTTATCGCAACAGATAAAACGAGGCGATGCGCTTGCTCGACAGCATATGATTGAAGCAAACTTACGCTTAGTGGTTAAAATTGCCAAGCGCTATTTGAATCGCGGTGTGATGTTGCTTGATCTTATTGAAGAGGGAAATATCGGATTAATACGAGCGGTTGAGAAGTATGATCCTACCCTTGGTTTTCGTTTTTCGACGTATGGTACCTGGTGGATACGCGATGCTATTGAACGCGCTATTTTCAATACGGGCAGTACCATCAGGATCCCTATTCACGTTGCTAAAAAACAGGCTAGAATTTACTCTGTCATTAAAAGTTTAGGGTTGGGTACGGATCAAATTAATGAGGTACTCCTCGCGAAGCACTGTCGCTTATCCCTTAAAGAAGTTAAGCAGGTACGGTCTCTCCCCGTCGTGAATCAGTCACTTGACACCCCGTTATCGGAGAATGATGGGCGGGGCTGTGTGATTGATCTTGTAGAGGGGGAAAATAGCCTGTCTCCGGAAAAAAAAGTGGGTACAGAACAAATGCACAATCTATTGGAGCGCCTACTGAAACAACTGCCGCCCAAACATAACGAAATCTTATCTCGACGTTTTGGACTCCTGGAACATGATCCTCAAACATTAGAGCATGTCGGGAGCGAAGTGGGGCTAACACGTGAACGCGTTCGCCAAATTCAGAACGCCGCCCTGCTTAAGCTAAGATATGCTCTTTTAGAGCAAACATTTTCAAAAGAAGATTTGTTAACCCCATAACGAGATAATGAATAAAAAGACAAAATAAAACCCGCCGTGCGGCAGGTCTTATTAAGCTGGTGTTATAGCATTATCATTACGTGGCCCAGGCCACGTTTAACGAGGTGCCAGTACTGAGTTTTTCTTCGGCCTTAAACGCGTCATGTGCGACTAAAATCAACTTAATATCCGCCACGCTGCCTTGCTCGGTCGAAACTAATGAAGCGTTTTCATGATTTAGCGAGGAGGTTGCGGGGAAAACGGTGATGTTAGGTTCGACGATACGCACATCACTGCTGGCGTACTTGTCAGCGATCATCTCGGCAATTTGTAATGCCGGGCTTTCGCGTAGGTCATCAATATTAGGCTTAAAGGCCAAACCAAAGCAGGCAATAGAGACCTCTGACAAACTTTTAGTCGGATGATTTAACAAGAACGTTGAAAGCATTTTTTCCACTTGCGCCATTACCCATTGAGGTTTGCTATCATTGACTTCTCGAGCTGTGCGGATCAAATTTGAAAGTTCAGGGGCGCTATCAACAATAAACCAAGGATCTACCGCAATGCAATGACCACCAACGCCACAGCCCGGTTGAAGCACATCGACTCTCGGATGACGATTGGTCAGTTCGATTAATTCCCAAACATTGATGTCGAATTTTTCACAGATCATTGACAATTCATTGGCGAAGGCTATATTGACATCGCGAAAACTGTTTTCGGTCAGCTTGGCTAACTCTGCCGTGCGCGCATTGGTTGTTAAACACTCGCCCTCCACAAATCGTTTGTAAAAAGCGGCGCTTAATGTCGCACATTGTGGCGTCACACCACCAATAACGCGATCGTTCGCCACAAGTTCCGTTAAAACTTTTCCGGGTAATACGCGCTCAGGGCAATAAGAAACATGCACATCAATATTTTGCTGTTCATCCAGACTCATTGATGCGTCAGGGAATGTGAGGTCGGGACGTTCGTCCGCTAGCCACTTCACCATTTGATCCGTTGCGCCCACGGGAGATGTTGATTCTAAGATCACCAAGTTGCCGATCTCCAGAACCGGAGCGATCGCTATACACGCCCGTCTAACGTAACTAAGATCGGGCTTAAACCCTTCGGTAAAGGGCGTTGGTACGGCAATAACAAAAACATCCGACGTTTCCGGTGTCGTTGTAGCGACCATTTTCCCTTCTTTAACCACTTGATGAACCAGCTTATCTAAGTCAGGCTCAACAATGTGAACAAGCCCTTGGTTTAACGTGGCGACGGTTTCTTCGTTAACATCAACCCCTATCACTTGGAGTCCACGTGAGGCCACCAAAGCAGCCGTTGGTAGGCCTATATAGCCCAGTCCGATCATTGATACGCGTTCTATGTTCATACTTCATTCCTTTGAGTGACGTTGTTCGTCAATAATATAAAAACAACAATTCCTTTAACCGCGAAGTGTTTACGCGGCCGTTGATGCTTGCTTCTGGGTGTTTTTTAATGTGTTGCAAATACGCTCGCACGCCTGACCATCCCCGTAGGGATTGTGCGCTTGACTCATCAGTGCGTAAGCTACAGGTGAGTCAAGTAATTTGGTGACTTCATGATAAATTCGGGTAGGATCGGTGCCCACCAATTTAACCGTGCCAGCGTCAACAGCTTCTGGCCGCTCTGTAGTTTCTCTCATCACTAAAACCGGCTTGCCTAATGAAGGGGCTTCTTCTTGTATGCCGCCTGAATCCGTGAGGATAATAGATGCCTGCTCCATTAAATAAACAAACGGCTTATAATCTTGTGGATCGATTAAATGCACATTATCATAGTGCGAGAGATACTCCCCAACGGGACCTTTTACTTGTGGGTTAAGGTGAACGGGGTAAACGATATTTAAGTCATCACGGTTTTGTGCTAATTGCGCTAAACCGGCACAGATGCCCACAAATCCTTTACCATGGTTTTCTCGACGGTGCCCCGTAACGAGTAATGTTCTTTTACCATTATTTAAAAAGGGGAATTTTATTTGCATTTCGGTTTGAAACTCATCGTCAGCGGATAACTTATCTTTTACCCAAAGTAGCGCATCAATGACAGTGTTTCCTGTCGTGATGATACTGGACACCTCTGCATTTTCTAATAACAGGTTTTTGTGTGCTTGCTCGGTTGGCGCAAAATGCCACTTTGCCAACACTTTTGTCAATTGACGATTCCCCTCTTCAGGCCAAGGGTTATCTAAATTATGGGTGCGCAACCCTGCCTCAACATGACCAATGTCAATATGGTTGTAATAGGCGGACATTGAGACAGCAAATGTGGTGGTGGTGTCTCCATGCACCAAGATAAGATCAGGCTTATGCTTACTCAATAAACTGTCCATTCCCAAAACAATTCTTGAGGTCAAGGTGGCGAGTGATTGCCCCGGGGACATAACATCCAGATCAAAATCGGGGATGATATCAAATAAATTCAAGACTTGATCTAACATTTCACGATGTTGCGCCGTCACACAGACAGACACATTGAAAGCGGGATCTTTTTTAAGTGCGATAACCAGGGGGCACATCTTTATTGCTTCTGGGCGCGTCCCAAAGACGACCCATACATTCTTGCATTCCATGCGATTTCCTTATTATATCCATATAAAAACGGCCATCTCTCTGACGGCCGGTAATCAATCTGCAAGCGACTCTCGCTTACAAGTTCTCTTCCGCAAAAGCGGCCAAGGCACTTCTTTCACTGCCTTCAAGGGTTATTGACGTACTACCTGAAAACATTCTAAAGTTTTCTACTGCGTGAGTCAAGCCCGAAGTTAATGCAGTTACGTACTTTGCATCAATTTGTCCTAAATTTCCCAGTAAAACCAGCTTTGTCCCCTCACCACACCGTGTAATAAGGGATTTGGTTTGTGCTGCTGTTAAATTTTGCCCCTCATCCAAGAGTACTATAGAACGCTGAATGCTTCGTCCCCGCATAAAATTCACCGATTTATATTGCAAGTTCGCTTTTTCTTGGATGAGATTAACGGTATGTTGATAAGATTCTTCAACTCCGGGTTTTTCTTCGCCACTGTCGCTGTCACTTTTCACCAATACTTCCAAAGAATCACTGAAGGCGGCCAACCATGGTGCCATTTTTTCTTCTTCTGTGCCCGGCAAAAAACCGATACTCTCCGCCATCTCCGGCGTATTGCGCGTCACAATGACCCGATCGTATATTTTCTTCTCAATGGTTTGCTCAAGGGCGGCGGCCAGAGCAAGTAATGTTTTCCCGCTCCCCGCAGGACCCGTTAAAATCACCATATGAATATTCGGATCAAGTAAGGCATCCATCGCCAATGCTTGTTGGGGGCTACGTGGACTGATCCCAAAGGCTTTTTTGCTTTCGAGTAGTCGAATGGGTTTTTCAAATAAACTGACGGTTCCCTCGTCTACGCCCAATATTCGCCAGCTTGATTCTTTATTGAAAAAATACGAATTCGGGTAAAGCGAATCTTTTTGTTCATCTGAAAAACATTTTTCAGGAACGGTCACCATCGAGCCACCTTCGCCACGAGTGACCTCAACATTTTCCCAGTTGTTTGAAAAATCTTCATCCACTTCCAAAAACCCTGGGGTCAAATAGCTGATATCTTCAATCGATTGATCGTTACGGTAATCTTCGACATGTTCAACACCAGCGCCACGCGCTTTTAGAAACATATTAATGTCTTTCGTCACGAGATGAGGCGTTGCGTCATCAGCCCCTTTTTTCTCTTGCAAATATAACGTAGCGATAATGATCCGGTTGTCGTTAACTTCTTCAGGCAATTTAGAAGGGTCTTTAAGATCAAGTTTGAAATCATTGAGGATACGCAAGTCACCCATGCCTTCACCAATGGGAACGCCCGCATGGATCTCTTCTTGTGGGGCACCGTTAATGATTTTTTTGAGATGTTGAATGACTAAACGTGCTTCACGGGTGACATTTTGATGCCGAGTAAGACTGCTGCTTTTGATCTTATCGAGTTCTTCGAGCACTGTCATCGTGATGACAATGTTATGCTCTTGGAAGTTGTAAAGCGCTTGGGGATCGTGGAGTAAAATATTGGTATCTAACACATAGTCGCGTTTAGGTAACGTAGTGGAGCTCATAGAATATCCTTCTTTCTCTGCACCGGAATCACACGGCGTGTTCCGTTGTGCCGTCCTGTGGATATCATATCATATCTTATTTAAAAGAGTATACTTTCGCCGAAAAAAGAAACCCTACTGATAATGATTGTCCCTCAAGTGTCGTCATCCAACGCCTACAGGTGCATTGATAGAGTCTTCGTAAAGTTTAGCCCAGGTCATCGCGTCATTAAAATAACCCGCTAAAGATTCATAACTGACCCTAAGCTTTAAACACTCTTTTGACGTATCGTGCCATTTACCTTTTTCGAAATGTCGAACGGCGTTAATTATCACGCGAAGTAAACCTGAACTACGTTCATTTAGCAGGGCGTCTTTTATTTCATCTGAAATAGGCAGTTCATCCAAAATACTTTCCATGGGTCTGTCTAAAATAGCATCAATCAAGGAAAGTAACCCCATCAAAAAAGCTTCTCCTGATGCCCCTGGTAGGACTTTTTTAGCGGTTAACTCACAGCTTCGAGCGCGTACGATTGCCATCCTAATGATTTCTTTGGGTTTGTTTTTGGCCAAGGTGGCAGTCGTTAATAGGGTAAGGAACTTGCGCGTTTGCTCTTCGCCTAAATAAACCAAAGCCTCTTTGATGGAGTTTATGTTGGTTTTTAACGGCAACACCCCAGAGTTAATGTAGCGAAGCAATTTATAAGTCAACCCTAAATCACGTTGAAAGCAATCAGTGATCCGATTAATATCAAGTTCCGTTTTGCATAATTCTTGATACAGCTCAAACAAGAGTTCGTGCTCAGTGTCAATATGACGCGCTTTATGTATCTCAGGTTTGCAAAAGAAGTAACCTTGAAAAAAATGGAAGCCCATTTTTCTCGCCTCAACAAATTGCGCCTGCGTCTCGATCCGCTCCGCTAAATAACGTATGTTTTTATAATTTTCTTTTAATACCGCCAATACCGGAGATAACGTATTCAGGGGCGTTTGAGAAATGTCGAATTTAATGATCTTAACAAACCTAAAAAAACGTTTCCACTCGCGCTTATAAATGAAATCATCTAATGCCAATGTATAGCCTGCATGGAATAATGCACGACACTTTTCAAATACCTCATCCGTTGGCCTTACGGTTTCAAGTATTTCAATAACAACTTTGTTTTTAGGTAATAGCTCAGGGAAACCAGATAACAAGCACTTTTCCGTAAAGTTTATAAACGCAGGTTTGTCACACGTCACCGCGCCCAAACCACTGTTGAGGTGTGTTTGGATGATCATTTGTGACGTTGCCGCGTGCGGGTCAACTTTAGGGAAAATGTTTTCTTCACTGTCTCTAAACAATAATTCATACGCAATAACGTGCTGTTTGCGATTCATTATGGCTTGTCGTGCGGTATAAACATGCATAAGCTGGCTCTTGATGGTTTGTTTTGTTTGCAACTTGGTTATAATATACCAAAAAACAAAACAAAGCACAAGTAGGATTGTTCTATTACAATAATGACTGTTTATGAAAATAGGTTTGACGAGATCATTGTGCCCACAAATCTATTTTATTGTGCCTGGGTCTGAATCATGAGACAACAGATACGCTTCGAGACTGGCCAATTGCAATGGACTGTTCGCGCCAAACACCTCCATCGCCGATGATGACTGTGTCGAGAGAATGGGTAGCCCTTCTTTGAAGGCCATTTTAACAATGTCCGTTAAATAGTATTCAGCCTGCGCATTCTTGTTAGAAAGTTGTGATAACCAGCGTTTAAGATCATCTCTGCGAGCAACAAGAAAACCCGTATAGACTTCCTTTATTTCTTTTTGCTCATCCGTGGCTTCTTTTTCTTCGACGATCTCCAGTGCGTCCCCCTCACTGTTTTCGCGCAAGACACCAATCGAAACAAAGTATGTGCTTTGAACAATGGGACGTCACCATAAAGCACTCAAACCAAATGAACATCAGGAATATTGGCGATCCCGATATTAACCGCATGAGCTGTGCCGAGTTGCTCAGACTGCATAGATCATCGCTCAAGATGCGTGGGTAAGGAGTTCTTGAGTACATCTGCACCATAACTACAAACGACATGAACGTCAGAGGGCTCCAATAAGAAGCAGGCTCCTTTTGACGAGCGTGCCTTTGATAAACACTGCAAGTCATTGACGGTGTCGAGTACATGCTGGATCATCGGCTTTGCCAACAACAGGGTGTAAGACTTTTGGTAATGAATAAAGCCTGTTTAGTGTTTGTTTTTTTCGGTGTTGTAGCATTCATTTTACTTCCCTTTTTTTCTCAAAGGCAAATGTCACAGACACCTCACTTTTAAGCGCTTTCTCTGAGGTTGGGTTGTCAGAATTGATCAAAAGCACCCACTCGCCCGAAACAGTTAGCTGGTAATCAATGAGGTTAAAGTAAAAAACCTGTTTTTCGCTTTTTACTTTGGGTAACTGTAGCATTTCCCCTTGAGGATCACGCAACATAACGGTGTATTCAGTCATGGCATCAGGGTGCTGTGATGTAACAGTGATTTCCATACGCTCATAGGCCACCGTCTGATTGATGGTCAATGGTTTGCCCATCGAATTTTTACCGGTATTCAACGTGACGTCCCATTGATAATTTTCACTGCGGATTAATTTCACCCCCCGCTCATTACGGGTTTCATACCAAGTGAAAACACGTTGCTTATCGAGAGAGTTAATCCATTTCTCTCCGGAATGCCAGCGTGTCAATTGCTGCGTCGGTTGACTTTGCTCTTGCTCACAAGTGCGCGACTGTATGTACTGTACACCAGCATTAACGTGATGCATAGGAGGGAGCCAACGTGAGCAGGACAAACCACCTTGTGCGACCCACTTACCGTATTTGAACGTATTTGTTTTTTCCAGCAACGCATCTTTACCGCCTGAATGATGCCTGATCCGCGGGTAACTCTGCGATCTTGTTTCACGCACCAACGCTTCTTTTAATATTGCACCAGAGCGTTTAACCGACACCCATTGCGTTATTTTCTCTTGCGTTTGCGTACAGTTAAGATAAGATGTGTAATGCTCATCCCAGTCAACCTGGTGCGCGACGTTAGGCAATGCACTACAATTATTATTAATGGTCTCCCATGGCTTTATTTCTTTTTCTTTTCGTGACAACACACTATCAAGCAACCCGCGTTGCTGAGCATAAACGTAAAAGGGGACTTGCCTTACCTCAGTCTCTGTCTTTAACGCTTCTTTTTGCTGACTTAAGGTATAACGTACCGTCTTGACAGTTCGTTCTTCCGAGCGAAAACACGTTTGGTAATTGAGGAACGCAGATTGCCAAACGACCTGGTTTTCGTCGAGCGTCCAATTGCCTTTACAATAGCTTGCTTTAGTATTGTTGCTTAGCCATGCGCCATACTCTTTCACCGCGGGCAACCAGCGATCTTTTTGCCCTTGCGTTAAACTGAGGTAAATCCGTGGGAACCATTGTTCTTGCTTTTTTTCTTGCGCGATGAGATGGCGAGTTTTACCGGAGAGCCAATGTTGCACCACCGATTTTCTTCGCCAACTCTTTTCTTGACAATACTGCGTACTAAAAACCGGTTTGTTTAGATCAAACTCAGAGGCGACATCTACTTTACGCAAACAGTTTTTGCGTTCAGTCGTTACACGCTCCCAATCACTCCAAGTGTTGTGGCGTTTGATGATGAGTACTTTGTCTTGCTTTCCGATGATTTTTCGACGTTCTTTTTGATTGATGAGACGGGTTTTTTCATGTCGAGAGCGCTCTCGGACTTGTTTGGTTTTAGCATGTATTTCAGTGATTATTTTGTCACGCTTTTCCGTGTATTGACAATCTCGCTTTTGATAGAAAGGGAGCCCCCAATCAACCGTTTCCGCTTGAGGAGACCAGTTCGTGCATTCCGGAGACGGTTGCTGGACCCATATACTGTGTGTCGTTTTGTCCGCAAACCAATCGGATGCTTGCGAAAAAAAACAAAGAGGCAACGTTAAAAGCAATGTTGCCAGTCTTTTTTTTACGCCACACCCTTTGTTATAAGCGATATAACGGTGAGATAAAATATCCATATAAGAGCCATTCATCCTTAAGTGCCTAAATTATACTGTAACCGCGCATACGATGCACGGTATTTGTCCCTAAATAGTTTAAAAGCGTGTGTGTCACGCTTGGCTACACATCATATCATATTTAAGTAAGCTTGAAAAAGTATTAATAAAAGCTTGATTGCCCAACCTGTTGATGATATGTTGCAGCAGTGAGTAAAAAACAACCAATAAGGGTTTCTATGGACACTATGACGTTAGATGCATCAACAAAAAAAGAGTCATCGATGCCAATTGATAAAGCAAGAGTCGCTTCATCTAAAAGTGAATCAACACCTATTGAAACAATAGAGTTTACGGCTCACAACATAGACATTGCGACGGTTTACTTAAACGAAATAGGGCATCGTGCGCTTCTTTCAGCGGAAGAAGAGGTGACTTTGGCTCGGCAAGTTGTTCAAGGCGACAATGACGCTAAAATACACATGATTGAAGCGAACTTACGCTTGGTCGTGAAGGTGGCCAAACGTTATTTACAGCGAGGTATGCCCTTGCTTGACCTAATAGAAGAGGGTAACTTGGGGCTCATCCATGCTGTTGGTAAATTTGATCCTGAACGTGGTTTTCGTTTTTCAACCTATGCCGTTTGGTGGATAAGACAGACCATAGAGCGAGCGATCATGAACCAAACGAGAACCGTCCGTTTGCCAGTGCATGTATTGAAGCAACTAAACCATTACAATCGAACTTTGAAGGCGCTTTCAATGAAAGGGCACACTCCCACTCTACAAACGCTCGCTATTGCGATGGACGTGTCACTGGATAAAGTCATTGAGCTAAAAAACCTCCCTCAACTAGAGTCTTCACTTAACACCCCAGTCGGCTCAGAAGACAATTCGTCTACGGGGCTAGAATATGTGGCTGACGAAAGTGGACACACGCCAGAAATAGAGCAAAACATCGGAGAACAAGCTTGTTACATTACACGATTGCTCAACACGTTACCTGAGCGTAAACGTGAAATAATTTGTCGCCGTTTTGGTCTAAAAGGATATGTGCCTCAAACACTAGAAGAGGTTGGGGAAGCCGTTGGTGTCACCCGCGAACGTGTTCGTCAAATACAAAGCGAATGCCTAATGAAATTAAAGCGCGTCCTACAGGCGGAAAATATCCCGCTGTCCTCGATCCTCCCAGATAGAAACACCTAACGCTTACGGTTTTTGCCCAAAATAGTGTGTAACATAATAAAGCCGACAGTTTCGTCGGTTTTATTATGCATTATTTAAAAAAAACACTCCACATCTCTCTTTGTTTCGTGTTAGACTAGTCTTATGATCATGATGATCGGTAACAATGTATATTAAAAGGAATTTACGCATGCCCGAACAATTACCTAAAACCATATCCATGAGCACCACTCCCGAAACACTTGCCGACTTCATCGAAGCAAATGCCGATTGTTTTCACGTTGATAATGGAATATTTTCCATTCGAAAAGGCAGAGAGCGACTGCTTCGAATCTCACTGCAATCACTGTTTGCAGAAGACCACCTACTAACCGCCGGTGAAAACAAATGTTCAATCTTGATCCCAGGTCACCATTACACTCTCACCTTGCAAGATTTCAATTTTCCGGCTAACGACATGACGTTAAAAGCGGCAGATGGTAGTATTTGCTCTGTCACGATGCTGAGTTTTATCAATGCCTTTAGTCGTGCGGACGTTCCAGCATACGCGATAGATCCACAGTTCCCCAAAAAAGATGAGCAGTGCCCCTTACTGAAAGCGAATCGAACACAGTAACTTTTTATGCACAACCAACGTTAGCACGAAACCTCACTGTTTCGTGCCAATGACGCCTGGTGGGTATGAGTCATCACCAACGTAAATCAGCACAGGCACAACAGCACTTTCTCTTCAGGTGAGATGGTGAGCGCCATGTCGTCATTAGCGCCACAAGGCTTTTGGGTTGAGCTCTTCTGTCTGCTACTTCTTTTGAACAGTCCTCTCTGTAGCATCTAGCGAACGGCACTTTTGCACATCCGACGACGTCATTAGCTTTTCCACCCAGCCAACACCCCAATGCTCGGTACATTTTCCGCCCAATAAAAAACGTGCTTTTTAGCACGCTTTTTGTTTTTTAATTGCCCGTAAATATTAACTGGTTTGTTTAGGGCGCATGCCATATTTCTCGGCAAGCGAATAAAAGGTGGGTCGGGTGATCCCTAACGTTTCCGCGGCGCGACTGATGTTTCCCTCGCTTTCTTTATACGCGCGAAACAAGGCTTTTGACTCCGCTCGCTTCCTTACATCACCTAGATTTTTAAGATCATCATCATCATCGCCATTGCTAGAAGCCAACCAAGCAGCAGGGATGGAAAGCATATTATCATCAACGGACAGTGCCAGGTTTTCTGCAGTTACAAGTCCCGTGTCATTTAAGATCAGACCGCCTTTGATACAGTTTTGTAATTCACGAATGTTCCCTGGCCAGTTGTGATGCATGATCGCGGTTAAGGCATCATCACTAAAGCCTCTAATCACGACATTAAACTCTTTCGCATACTCTTCCAAGAACCATTTTGCTAAAAGAAGTACGTCATCATCACGCTCACGCAGTGATGGGATTTTTAGCGTAAACTCCGCCAGTCTGAAATACAGATCTTCTCTGAATGTCTTTTCGGCTGACATGCTTTTTAAATCACGGTGTGTTGCACAGAGTACGCGAACATCGACCGGGATACTGGTTGATCCCCCTACTCGCTCAATTTCTCTTTCTTGTAAAAAACGAAGAAGTTTGGCCTGAAGGTCGATCGGCATATCGCCAATTTCATCTAAAAACAACGTACCACCATCCGCACGTTCAATGATCCCTTTTTTGTTTTTATGAGCACCCGTAAAAGCGCCTTTTTCATGACCGAAAAGCTCACTCTCCAATAAGGACTCGGGTATTGAAGCACAATTGATCGCAATAAACTCACCTGAACGCCCACTTTGCTCGTGCATGGTGCGGGCAAAAACCTCTTTACCCGTACCACTTTCGCCTAAAAGCATCGTTGAAACAGGTTTGGGTGCGATCCGGCTCAATATTTTTATCGCTGACTTTATCGCAACACTATTGCCAATTAAGGTGTTATCTCCGTAATCTTCTTGGCGTTTTTGTCTATTCTCCGACTCTAACTGGCTTAGCTGATAGGCCCGCTTTAGGCTATAATTGATATTTTCGATACTCAAGGGCTTTGTGAGATAATCACATGCACCTAGCTCGATGGCTTTTAACGCGTGTTCTTTTTGCTCTGAGCCTGTTAAGACGATCACTTTAGTGAATGGCGCGATGGCAAGGATCTCCCCTAACAACTTGAGCCCTTCCGAGGCATTATCAGGATCCGGTGGTAAGCCTAAGTCAAGCGTAACAACCTTTGGCATCTTCTCACGAAACAGTGTAAGTGCCTCTTCTCTATCCCCAGCGACAAGAACATTAAATTCATCCTTGAGCCCCCAGGTTAGCATGGTTTGTATACCAACATCATCTTCGACGATTAATAAATCCATTCCTACTCCACTCCTTTGGGTATTTTTAATGTAAATTTGGTGCCTTTTCCTGGGTTGCTCTTCACGGTTAACTCGCCGTTAAGTTGCTGGGCAAAGCAAAGTGCATCGTAAACACCGAGCCCCATTCCCCCATTCCCCTTGGTTGTATCAAATGGTTGAAACAACCGATCCTGAATAAACTCAGGAGACATTCCACTTCCATTGTCTATAATATCGATAATAACATAGTCACGAACACAATGGCAAGAAATATTTATAATCGGCACGTTGGTTGCAAGGCAGGCATGCTGCGCATTGTCGATAAGGTGACGGATCACGTTCGTTAACTTTTCAGGATCCAAGTAGACCGTTACTGTTGCGGTCTTATTGTCCATGATTAATGTCGGGCGCGGTGTCTCTTTGATATCGGGAGCATTCACAATTTGTGCTAAAACGGGGCCGATATTTAGCCGTTGTTCCGCCTTGGTGACGACCGTTTTGTTGTTAAGTTGATGGAGCATTTTTGTCATTCGTTTTTGCATGGCGGCTAACGTGATGAACGTTGCATCCACAAAATCTGGATCACTTTTATGTTGCTTTGCATTTTCTAATAACATGTTAACCTGAGATAAGACGTTTTTTAAATCATGCACTACAAAGGCGGATGTCTGGTGGAACGCGGCGAGTTTGGCATGTTTTGATAAAGATTGTTTCATTTCTTGATCGCAGATATACCGTTCCATTTGATGAGCAATAGCGAAAAGAAAGTCTCTCGTTTCCCAATTAAGTTTCCATGCATTAATACTTGCGCCCCCCAATAGCCATAAGCCAACAATGCTGTCTTCAGCGATCACCGGGACAACCCAACGAATACTGGCGTTTTGAGATGCCTGAAAACTGGCGTTACTCGATAACGTGTCATAGAGGTGTGGTTGCTCGAAAATTTCAGGTATATCCACGATCCATCGTTGTGTTGCAAAGTAATCGACCAATAAAGATAACTCATCAAGGATCGGAGACGATAACCGCAGACCTTGACAAGAAAGTAGCGTAAGCTCACCCGTGGCGCTTACTGTCAAGTAGGCACCTTGTTCATGATGCACCGCATTCAATCCAGTTGCTAACGCCCTGTCGTATGCCTCTTTAGTGGGGAGAGAGGGATCCAACTTGTCCGTCAGTGTTAACCATGTTTCTCGGTAATCAAACTGAGCCGCAAATAAATGTTTATTTACCCAGACTAATATCTCTCGCCTCACGCGATCGGAGAGTAAGATAACGATCAGAGGAAGTAAACAACTTGACAACAACAGCATGTGAGTTACATTATTCCAGTTTAATTGTTTCATCTGAAAAAAATAACCCAACACACTCATCATCAGCAAGTAACTGCCTGCAATAAAAAACAAAGAGCTTTTAAAAACAAGTGGTCTTGACAATGACAACCTGACAGGGGTGCGCTGTATCGTATTCATGGCGCGCCAAAGGAACGGTAAGATCAACAACGCGGCTAACGTACGCCATTGGAGCTGTAACATGGTGAACTTTTGGCTTAAGGCTATGTCGGCATAAAGCGCAAAGTCAATGATGGATAAAAGCGAGAGCCCGACAATCAGTGCGTGATTTTTATTTTGGTGTTGCTTTAAAAGGTAGTGCGTTCGCTCAATATACCAAAGCTGTGCAAAAGAAAGCCCTATCCCAGAAAAAGAAAGCGTCAGACTGACCGGCAACCCGATCATCGGCGCATAGGAGGCTGTAACCATGATGGCAAGGCCAAGGGCGCTAAAGACGACATTTAGTTTCATGCCGTTGGCATTTTTTGTCATCCGCTTAGCGTATTGATGAAGCCACAGTAAAATGAAAGCGTGTTTGGTGGCATCAAGTAATGGCGGAACCATCGGCATAGGGAATTCTGACTGGTAGTGAAGCCACAAACCATATCCTCCACTCCACAAAATAAGCGATAAGAAAAGAGTGTGCCCCCGGAACGGCTCTGGCGTTGCATGACGTCTCAAAATAAAGAGTCCGTACATTGCGGCATATACGATAAGCGTAAGGGCGAGTAATTCGAAAATCGTCATAGCGTGTCACAAAATCCTTTTGTCTGAGTTTTTTTAACTCTGTGATGTCAATATTTATTCAGATACACCATACCAATGATAGAAACAACTAGCAAGCAGTAAATGGTATGCGTGTTAGTTTATGTTGGCACACTCATCGACGTGTCAAGACGCCGCCTTTTATGGGGTGACGATGCCGTCACTTTCTTTGGCGTGTTTTTATTTGTATTGACAATGTGGTGCTAAAATAAGGGGATTGTCGGTGCTTGCACGTGGACGGCGGGCATTCATGACCGGACTGCAAAGGTAAAAGCCCCCGTCACACCTTTGATGCAATGGGGTGGGGTTCGGCCTCTGGATAGGTCAAGGTGTTGGCATTAGCCGCGCAAGCACAATCCTTTTAAAGCGCTTAATGCTTTGTCACCACACCATGCCCAATCATATGGCGCAAGTGCCTGTGCACGTAAGGCGCGTGACGTCGTTTTACTTAATAGCGCCGGGATCGCCTCACACCAGTCTTCGGTCTGCCCCACATCCACCATGACCCCCAAGTCGGGTACGCTCGACATGATATCAGGTACGGCTCCAACACGCGTTGCAATCGCTGGGCAACCACACGACAGAGCTTCGGTCAGCACGTTGGGACTCCCTTCACCAAAACTTGAAAGGCAAAATACATCCGCCGCATTATACCATATGGGCAATAACGGGTTATTCACGGATCCTTGAAGAATGACATGCTCCTCTAATGCCAGTGTTTTTATCTGGTTGCGAAGCGTTTGCTCGCAATTGCCCTCAAGTCCAGCGCTCCCAATAATGTAATAACGCCAATGGCTCGGCAGTTTTCCAGCTATCGATAATTGAGATAACGCCGAGATGACATTTTGATAGCCTTTTCGCTCAATCAACGCCCCGACGCTAAGGAAGACAAGTCCCTCTGGAGGCAAACCAAGTGATGCTCTCGCTTCAGACATCGGTTGGTGTTGAAACTTTTGCGTGTCGGCGCCATTTCGGATCAAGGTCGTTTTAGACTTTGTGTCCGCTAGCGCATGTGCGGTTTCTGCCATTTCTTCACTAAGGGAGATGACTCCATCCACTTGAGATAACGCTTGTTTTATGATCGCCGGACGTTTATCTTTTTCATCTAAATAAAAGGCCTCCATTCCTCGTAACGTTATGTTGCAAGGGATCCCCCATTTTTTTGCCAGCGCCAAGGCGACGGGGAGATCTGGGTATGGCCAATGAACATCAATACAATCGAACGATGTCCCTTTTGGGTTTAGCTCGGTGGCCAATCGAGAGACACAGCGAGCAAAAGTGTGTTGCTCGACTTCTTTTAGTGCACCAGGGATAGAGAAAAAACGCGGATGGTGGATCGAAAGACGCCCTTGTTCGCGCTGTGCGGGGATCCCACGAAGTCCTTTGTAACGTTTAAAACAGTAATGAAACGGTGACCAAGGCAGTGGGTTTATCACCGTGATATTGGCGTCTCTTGCCATCGCATTAAGGCGATTGTACACAAAAACCCCATGATTAGGCATGTTAGTGTTCGGAAAAAGCGAACTGATGGATAATATATTCATGTCGCCTCCGCTACGTGTTTTGTTGTAACCATTCTTCAATAACAATCAATTGCCATAAAATGCGATGATTATCCGCCTTGCCTGAAAAATGCGACTCACATAAGTGACGCACATAATCCATTTCAAAATAATCACGTATTTTTGCACTCTTATTGATCAATGTATCACTGGTATACGCTTTTAGTGGCCCCATAAACATCATTTTCAAGGGTGTGGGGAAACCCATTTTTTCACGGTAAATGATTTCCTTGGGCAACAACCCCTCCATCATTTTCTTTAAAATGTACTTACCTTCCCCTTGATGAACTTTGTGTTTACTGGGTAATCTGGCCGCAAATTCGGCCATGCGATGATCGAGAAAAGGTACTCTGAGCTCTAGTGATGAGCCCATGCTCATACGATCCGCTTTCGTTAACAAATCATCCACTAACCATGTTTTTATATCAAATTTCAACATGCGACTCAGGAGATCGTTGTCTTTGGTGCTGTCGAAAAGTTCATCGTAAAACTCACTTAACGCCGGGTGAGGTTCACGATTAACCAGTGCGGCAAAATCTTTGCGATAGAGTTTGTTTTCATGCACTTTGTCGTAAACACTGATCCCTTGATAACGTTCTTCGAACGGCTTGGTCGCCATGTCGAGGTATTTACGGACTTTGTGCCCTTTAGGTAACACCGCTTCACCCAGCATAGAGGCTAACTTAGCGCCAGCGGGGGTGGCTACCTTACGACACATCTCGAGTTTTTGCATGTATTGATAAAGATCATAGCCCGCAAAGAGTTCATCAGAGCCTTCTCCGGACATCACGACTTTAACATCTTCTTGAGCCAGCTCGGAAACAAAGTGCAATGACAGGGCCGCCGCTTCGGTTACCGGCTCATCCATCGTGCTAACAAAACCCGGGATATATGATTCAAAATCACTGGGCTTCATCATAATCGTTTTATGATCCGTTTTGAATTGCTTTGAAACCATGTTGGCGTAGTGTGATTCATCAAACTCTTGACCAAAATCATAACCGACAGAAAACGTCTTTATAGGCTTGTCGACTTTTTGAGCCAACATTCCCACAACCGCACTAGAGTCCAAGCCGCCACTTAAGAAAACACCTAGGGGGACGTCGGTTCGTAAACGCAAATCTAACGATGAGCTGAGGATCTCACGCCCCTCTTCAACATAGTTATCGAAGCCTTTGTCCTTTTTAGTACCAAAGTCTAAATCCCAATATTTTTCAATCATCATTTCACCGGCCTTAAGGGTTAAGGAATGTCCCGGCAACAATCGTTTGATCCCTTTGGAAAGCGTATCTTCACCTGGGATGTAACCAAACTGCATGTATTGATGAAGTAAGCGTGGATCAATGGTGGTATCTTGCCCCACTAAAGGACGTAGTGACTTAACCTCTGAGGCAAAAGAAAATATTTGTCTTAAAGGATCGTGATTGTAATAGAGCGGTTTGATCCCAATCCTGTCACGCACCACAAATAACTCGCCAGATCGTTGATCCCAAATAGCAATAGCAAACATGCCGTTAAATCGTTTGATGCAATTCTTTCCCCAGGCAACATAGGCGGCCAAAATAACTTCAGTGTCGGTCGTGGTCGAAAAAACATAACCCAGCTTTACCAACTCCGCTCGCAATTCCACAAAATTATAAACTTCGCCGTTGAAGACAATGGTGTATTCACCGTTAACGTTCTGATGATGCATGGGTTGTTGCCCATGGGAAGATGTATCAAGAATACTGAGGCGTAAATGTCCCAACGCAACAGAACGCTGACTATTGTACCACAACGCCCGATCATCAGGGCCACGGTAATCCATTTTATTCATTAAAAGTTGGAAGGTATCTTCCGAGGTTGTGACCGGTGAGCCGTCGAGGCTCACAGATCCAATAATGCCGCACATACAAAATCCTTTTACTAGCGAGTATCCATACACCAATACACTGCGATATTGGTTAGTTAAACTTTATGACTGCATTTATACCATAGCCACCGTCAAAAATAAAGAGGCTAGGGGTAAAAATAAGGGTCTTTATTATTGTTGTTTTGCGGGGTTGTTTTTTAAACTCTTCATATGACCCAGCCATAACTCAGCGGTGCTTTTGTCAAAAAACAACCGTAAGCCATTGCTCATGTCATCGGCGATGGTCGGGAGGCTCATTACGTCTTCTAAACGTGACTCTGGAATCACAACCGCCGCGGCGTAACAACCTGAATTTAAACTCCAAAGATGGAAGTCATTAACAGCATGTGCTATTTCTTCTTCAAAATTGGCACATTCGGTCACTTCGATTAAGCGACACCATTGTGAGCCTCCGAAATCAGAAACCGCTTCTTTGACGTGGTCATATACCGCGTTCAGTCGGTTTTTACAAAAATGTCCAGAGAGGGTGAAGGCGAGCTGATCTTGATTCCATTGAGATGTAACGTTGTGCATTGGATGTACTCCTATTACTGCGTGAAAATGTTATCGCTGAGCCCTTAGTCCCTTTTGTGCATCAGCACTACTTAACTCTTTCGTTGTTGCCGTATCCTTCGGCAGAAACGAATTTAACAGAGAACCGAGGAGCGGTGCAAGCGTTATTTTTAAAGGGGTCTACGTAAATTGTTGTCTGTTTTCTAAAAACGAGATTTTTTTACCCGAAAAAGCGTGGTATCATCTGCTTATCCTTGGCAAATTGCGCAGTGAGAAGTGTTTGTTTTTTTTTGTAAATAATGCCACCCTTCTCCATGGAGCGGTAGTTTGTTGCCGCCCTGTCGGCCAAACGTTGCCGGCACCACTTTGATTGATATGTGTTTTTTTGCAAAAAAAAGTGAGCCTAACGTCATGTTGGTCTCACTTTTTAATGATCTTAATTTATGGGGTTATTGATAAGCCTATCGACTTAATTGTCGCCCCACAGTTTCTGTTTTGGAGTAACGTCTCCTTATTCGACGGTCACGCTTTTGGCCAGATTACGAGGTTGGTCAACGTTAGCCCCCTTTACAAGCGCCACATGATAAGCCAGTAGCTGTAAAGGAAGTATATACACTATCGGTGCGGTGATTTCATCGACCTTCGGCATTAATGCGACGTTTTCGGCAGTGGTAGGTAGCGCGGCTCTAGGATCGGCAAAGATATACATATTACCCCCGCGCGCACTCACCTCTTCTAAATTGGCGCAAAGCTTTTCCATGACACCATCAAAAGGGGCATTAACCACGATCGGTAACGTTTTATCCACCAAAGCTAAAGGGCCATGCTTTAACTCACCCGCGGCATACGCTTCGGCATGAATGTAAGAGAGCTCTTTCAACTTTAATGCGCCTTCCATGGCAATCGGGCACTGAACGCCTCGACCCAGAAAGATACTGGCAAATATTTCGCGAAAGGTGGGCGCCCATTGCTTAATTTGAGGCTCAAGAGCCAACGCTTCTTCACACTGCGCAGGGATCGCCATTAGCGAGGACAATAATGTTTTGGCGGTTTTACTTTCTTGCCCTTGTTGAGCCACGACCCCCGCAAAAACCAGCCCTAAAAAGGCAACTAACTGTGTGGTGAACGCTTTGGTTGAGGCAACCCCTATCTCAACGCCCGCATGCGTCATTAATGCTTGTTTTGCCTCTCTCACCATACTTGATGTCGACACGTTGCAAATAGCAATAGAGGTTAAGTAACGGTCCGTGTTGGCCTTTCGCAACGCCGCCAGGGTATCTGCGGTTTCACCCGATTGAGAGACACAAACAAAGACCGTATTGTCCGGAACAAAGACATCTCGATAACGATACTCGGAAGCGATCTCTACCGTACAACCAATTTTAGCGTATTGCTCAAACCAATACTTGGCCACAAGCCCCGCATGAAAACTCGTTCCGCACGCGACGATGTGGATATGTTCGGCACTTTCTAAAGCATTTTGGCAAGCGATCAATTCATTGGAAGGGCGTCCTCCCTCAAAATATCGGTGGATTAACGCGTTCAGTATACTCGGCTGTTCCATCATTTCTTTTTGCATGTAATGATCGAAATCCCCTTTGTCTCCATCATCGCAGTCTTGTTGATCGATCACGCGTGTGCGTTCAACTTGCTCACCGTTTTTATCCCAGATGGTCAGGGCGTCACTGCGTAACTCGGCAACGTCGCCTTCTTCAAGGTAGACGAATTGATTGGTGTATGTGCGTAACGACATTTGATCTGAAGCGACATAATGTGCATCATGACCGATCCCGATCACCATTGGCGATCCTGAGCGCGCCACAATTAACGTGTGGGGCGTGTTGACTTCAAACGTGACAATACCGTACGCGCCTTGAAGTAAAGCCGTTGTCGCTTGTACACTGTGGCGTAATGATGAGTGCTTTTCTCGCTGTTGATGCAATAAGTGAACAACCACCTCGGTGTCGGTGTCCGAACGGAAGTTGTAGCCGTCATTAATGAGGGATTTTCGCAATGTAGCATGATTTTCAATGATCCCATTATGCACCAATGCAATTTCATCTTGAGAAAGGTGCGGGTGTGCATTTTCTTTCGTCACCCCTCCATGCGTCGCCCATCGCGTATGCGCGATCCCAATAGTACCGTCGAGCGGCTCCTTATTGATCACCTCTTTTAGTTTGCCGACGTTACCGACGCTTTTGTTGCTGAGCAGCTTGCCGTTTTCAATAACGGCCACCCCCGCGGAGTCATACCCACGGTACTCTAAACGCTCCAACCCATTAAGCAAAGGCGTTATGATTTTATTTTTACTGATTATACCAACGATCCCACACATAAAAAGTTGTCCTGTCTGTTTGTTTTTTACGGTTATTTAATTAAACGCACTTGCACCAGTTTGTGCGGTGTCATCTATCGAACGTGGCTGTTTTTTCGTGACAGAACGCTTGCCTTGAGGCGTCCTTGCATGCCATTCACTTTGCTGAAGTGTCTTGTTTAATAAATAGTGCACTTGGACATTTTCAGGGATCAACGCCCGGATCCTCATCAAGTCACGTACCCTCGTGTGACCTTCCTCAATAACAATCACCAATTGATCCATGTGCGTCGCGAGCGTCGCCGCCTCATTAACGCCTAAAAGCGGTGGTGCATCAAAAACAACCAAGCGATCATCATAACGGCTATTGAATTCTATGAGGAGCTTTTCCATGCGTTCACTGGCCAATAGTTCGTTTGATAAAAAATGATCGACGCCTTTGGGTAGCACTTTGAGCCGATCGATATCCGTATTACACATGACCTCTTGTATGTCTTCCACTTCGCCGTTAAGGTAATTGATCAAACCTCGTTCGGGAGTTGGGGAAAGTAATTGATCAATTTTGGGGTTGATCACATTGGCATCGACCAACAAAACAGTTTTGTTTTGCTCCATCGAAATACTACGAGCCAAATTGACGGCGGCAAAGGTTTTGCCTTCATTGCCATTGACACTCGTGAACATGATCCGATTTTTCGTTTCCCCGCCATTGTGAAAAGCCGCTTTTAGTAAAACACGCTTTATGGCTCTGAACTCTTCGTTTGCCGCGCGGTCATTATCGGTTAACCCTAGTTCCTCTAGAGCGATGTCGTCAAATTCGTATATTTTTTTTGTGCTAGTCATCACAGCTTCCTTACTTGATCCACATGATCGGTGAGTGTCCAAAAACAATTTCGTGCCCAACCAAAGCCGAGAAGCCCAAAAGCAACAAGGTGGTTGTGGTGACGAAAATAATACTTTTAAATCGTAATCGTGATTTTATCGAAGCGATGTCACTGTGTTCTATTTGGCCAAGCATACTGCCTTGCTCACCAACCAGTAATTTTAAGTGGGCGGGACTACTTACCACACTCGATAATTGACTTGAGATAAAAGCAAAGCCGACGCCCAGTAACCCGCTAAAGAAAAGGATCACGGTATAAAAAACAATTCGCTTCGGTCCATTCGGGGTTAACGGAACACGGGGCGCTTCAAGCACTTTGAAATTTACGTCACCGTTGCTTTCATCGGCACTACGAGAAAGCTCAGCAGAACCTTGGCGTTTGAGCAATTCTTCATAGCTACTTTTAGTGGTGCGGTAGTCTCGATTTAAAGACGTTAGTTGTGCTTCAATGTCCGGGATCAACTCAAGCTTCTCTGAAAGCGATGCCAGTTTCTCCGCGTAATTGAGCCGACGTATTTTTAACGCCTCAATGTCGGACTCAAGATCACTTATTTTTAAAGCAAATTCTTGAAGAGCGTTACCCTCTTGACCTTGACCCGCAGTCATCGCCCCTAAGGATACTTGGTTGAGGATCTTATCATGCGCCTTGTTTTTTAGCACCTGCATGCTTTTGATTATTTGTTGTAATTCAACGACATCCGGGTGCTGATCCGTATAGCGTATTCTGATTTGATCCAAACGTGTTTTAAGCGAGTTAAGACGTTCATCGTAAGGGGTTTGTACGCTGTGACTGCTTAAACGTTGTCCGTCGACGTCTTGGGTGCTGTCTGGTAAGAAACGGCTTCTTAAGATGTCTAATTGCGCTTGTCGCTCTCTTAATAATAAGTCAATGTTTTCAATTTCTGCGCCAAGCTGTGTTGTTTTTTGATAATAGTTGGCATCTCGCCCGGGTAGCAATGCTTGGTTTTTTCGTTTGAATTCGGCGAGTTCATTTTCAACCGCTTCGAGCTTTACTTTGTACAGCTCGATTTGATCCGCCAAAAAGTTTTCTGCGGACTCTGAATCAATTTTACTTTGCCCCATAGTAGCGGAGACAAATTTATCCATCGTGATCTCAACCACCTTTTGGGCGGTTTTGGGGTCTTTATGGTTGTACGTAATGCTATAAAGGTTTTTTTGCCCCGCCATTTTTAGAGCGATATCAGCCTTAAGGTTGTTTAATAAGACTTCATATTCTTCATCGGTAGAAGAGCCAAGTGCCAGATCTGCATCACGAACGATATCTTCGAGATTCTGTCGGCTTAACAAGGTCTTTGCGATGATCCGTATTTCTTCATCCGGATCTTTTTGTACCGCCAGCCCCTTTAATAACGGCTTAAGTAGCGATCGCGTGTCGGCGTAGACTTTAGCCGATGATTCGTACAAGTTAGGCATGATGCTAACGGCCAACCACCCTAAAAGACACCCGATCCACATTGTTAGCATAATGTAGCGTTTACGGTGCCAAATACCAGATAGATAGATGCGTAGCAAAGTGATTTTTGCGAAGATATCTTGCATAATACATTCCTTTGTTCAGGGTGGCACGCCACCGATCCTTGTGATTATTTTTGTCTCATTCAATGAGGCGAGGGGATATTATCACAGCAATGTAACAAAAGACAACCTTTGTCAGTTTTTTTGACAAAATAAACTCACCGAAACGGAGGTTGTCAGTATTTTTAACAAAAAAACGTATTCGTCTTGCCCTTTTGTTTGTTTTTTTGTTATGATAGCGGCGAATGGAATTTTATTAAACTTGGAAGGATCCAACCATGTCAAGCAAGCGTGCACGCTTTTTTAAGCACACCCTCTATTTACTTTTTGATGTTTTTGCCGTTTTTGGGATCGCCGTATTGGTGGCGCTCGTCTGTAATGCAACAATTCAAACCCATCTATCCCTTAGTAACCTTTGGTTTCCCTCATTGCTTATTGCCACCTTGATGCCGTTAGGTAATCTGGCGGTGGGGCTTTATGAAAGCAAGGTTCGTGAGAGTATTCGTGCTGTTTTTCGCCGCGTGGTCATTAGTGGTGCCATTAGTTTTGGGGTTATTTTTACCTTAGGGTACCTTTTCGTCAATATGAGCTTCCCAATGGAGTTTGTAGCCTTGACTATTGCCTTGGTCGTTGTTATGCATACGCTCTGGCGTTTTTGGGCAATTTTTCATGGAGGTCTGAATCTTGCCAAACGTAATGTGATGATAGTGGGTACCGGTAAGCGCGCAGCGTTTATTGCCCAGCGTATGAGAAGAGACTCTGATCGTGAGCATTTTAACCTATTGGGTTTTTTACCCATGACATCGTTAAAGGATGTGCATCCTCTTATCGCAGGCGAAGAGCACGTGATCCCTATCTGTACCGATGATGATTGGTCAAGTACACTTTTTCATTGTGGTGCCGATGTCATCGTTTTAGCAAACGACCGTCAAGACCCACTGCCAATGACCGCGCTGTTAAAACAAAAAATGGCTGGGGCTGAAATTGTAGAGATGGAAGATTTTGTTGAAGCCGAACTCGGGTTACTTGAAGTGGAAAGTATGCGTCCGGAATGGTTGCTTAATTCCAGTGGTTTTCATTTTAATCGCTATGGTAATGGCTTTATCAACTATGGCTTTAACGCCCTTCTTTCTCTATTGCTGCTCTTTTTCACTTGGCCAATAATGCTACTGGCCATTTTAGCCATTTACCTTGAAGAAGGTTTTAAACTCAGTGCTCCTGTTATTTATCGTCAGCAACGGGTAGGGCTTGATGGTAAACTCTTTGAAATAATGAAATTTAGAAGTATGCGCTCTGATGCTGAGGTTGATGGAGCACAATGGGCAACAAAAAACGATGCGCGTGTCACGCGTGTGGGCAGAGTTTTGCGAAAATATCGCATTGATGAATTGCCTCAACTGTTAAATGTATTGCGTGGAGACATGGGGTTTGTGGGGCCGCGACCTGAACGCCCAGAGTTTGTCGAGCGTCTCGAGAAAGATATTCCTTTTTTTAATTACCGCCACTGTGTTAACCCAGGTCTTACGGGGTGGGCACAGTTAAAGTACCCCTATGGCGCAAGTGAGAATGATAGCTTAGAAAAATTAAAGTTTGACTTGTACTACATTAAACACCGCAGCTTTCTGCTCGATGTCTTTGTGTTAGTAAGAACCGTTGAAATTGTATTGTTTGGACGAGGTAGATAGTAATGATGGAACATTTACACAAAAGCAACACCCCCACTTGTGCGATGACAGTGGATGTTGAAGAGTATTTTCAAGTAGCCGCCTTTTTAGATCAAATAAAAGTGGATAGTTGGGAAGGGTACGAGTCTCGCGTTGTTGCCGTTACTCGTCGCATTTTAGCCATGTTCGCGCGTCATGATGTTAAAGCCACGTTCTTTACACTGGGCTGGGTCGCTAAAAGACACCCCGACTTAATAAAAGAAATTGTGGCTCATGGTCATGAGCTGGCAAGCCATGGTTTTTATCATCAAAAAGTCACGGAGCAAAGTTACGGTGACTTTAAACAAGATCTAAAAAGTGCAAAAGCACTGCTTGAAGATATTTCGGGGCAACAAATTTTAGGTTACCGAGCGCCAAGCTTCTCTATTTGTGAAAAAAATCCCTGGGCTTTTGACGCACTCATGGAGACTGGCCATATCTATAGCTCTAGCACATACCCGGTTAACCACGATCATTATGGTGCGCCGACCTGGCCATGTACGCCTCACATGACAAAGCAAGGGATCCTTGAACTTCCTCAGGCAACCGCCGACGTACTGGGTCGACGATTACCTGTTGGTGGTGGTGGCTACTTTAGATTAATGCCGTATTGGTTAGGGAAAAAGCTGATTAACCGTTTCCATGAGCAACATGATCACCCTTATATTTTTTATTTCCACCCCTGGGAAATTGATCCAGAGCAACCTCGCATTGAGGGGGCTAATTTAAAATCACGCTTTCGTCACTATGTGAACCTTTCGCGTATGGAAGGTAAAATAGAGCAACTTTCTCAAGATTATAACTGGGTCAGTGTCGCAGAGGCATATGGGCTAACGTCTCACTTTAAAGTAACCGAAAACGGCGCGCACGTTGCGCAAGGGATTTAGGTATGTTAACTAGTTTGTCGGAACGTTTGATTGAACGCTGGGGTGTGTTGTTGATCACCCTGCTTGGGGTTGGGGTGCTTTTTGATGGCCTCGTCAGTATGATCGTGTTGTGGTTAACAACAGATACTTATATGCACGGAACGCTTGTGTTGCCGATGGTGGCTTTTTTGGCACACCAACAGCAACGCCCGAGTGAGGCGGGGATCCCGCTCCCAATAATGTGGGCAGTCGCCTTAGCCGCGTTGTGGGGCGTCAGTGTGATGTTCGGGATCCTTTCTATGACCAAACTGATCCAGCAACTAGCCATCTTATCGCTGATCCCGCTTGTTGTTTTGATCCGCAATGGTGTGCGTTACACCTGGCACTATCGCACCCCGTTAGTGTTGATTTTTCTTGCGGTACCGGTGGGTGATTTTTTGATCCCCTATCTACAATCCTTTACCGCTGACATGTCTGTTGCGATGTTAAGAATGGTGGGCGTATCTGTATTGCATAACGGCTGGTATATCAGTATATCAAATGCAGACTTTAGAGTAGCAGAAGCCTGTAGTGGGATAAATTTTTTGATCTCTACCTTTACGGTAGGGGTGTTTTACAGTTTTGCCTACTTTCAAAAACCTGGGAAACGATTGTTTTTTATTTTGATGAGTATCCTTGTCCCTTTGCTGGCAAATGGTGTGCGGGTTTTTCTTATTATTATGGTTGCCCATTGGGGAAATGTCGAAGCGGCGACGGGTTTTGATCACTTGGTCTATGGCTGGATTTTCTTTTCGGTAGTGTTGATTGTTTTGTTTGCGTTGGGTATGTTGATCTCGGATCCGCCTGCTCCACTAGCCAAACCTGTTTCGTACACGAAAAAGAGTGAGCGCGTTACAAAGGGCGAGTTTGTACTTATCCTAGTATTGCTCGCCTTGTTAGTCGGTAATGTTACTTATCAACGCAGCTTGTCTTCTGCAGAAGCATCGGTCGTCAATGTTACTCAAAACACACTGGTGACAACATTGGAGGATGTGTTGAGGCCTTCTTATCCTCATGCAGATGAGGTTAAGTTAGACGTTTTGTCCGACGGGGTGCTACGCTACAGCGCGATCTATTTCGTTGAACGAGATGATAAAAAAATGGTGAGCTACGAAAATAGGCTTTTTGATGAAAACATTTGGAGCATAAAGTCAAGTGCGCGTGTTGAACTCTCAGATGGTCAGTTAGCCGATTTTTATGTATTAGTGGATTTGAATGGGGTTCAGTATCATCTTTATCATCGCTATTCGATTGATAATGCTTGGCTTGTGGGTTCTATTCAGGTAAAATGGCATCAGTTTTTCGCTAGAGTCACTGGATCTGATTTTGGCGGACGTGTTGTTTTGTGGCTAGCGCCAGCCTCAACAAAGAGTGCTGAACTGGTTTCAAAAACACTTTGATTTTAGTATACAAGGATGTAGTTTTATGTTGTTTTCCGTTGTCATTTTGTCGTATAACTCATCGAGAACACTTTCTCGATGCCTGAGTGTTTTACAAGAAACACTGTCACAGTATCAAGAGCCTTCTGAAGTTTTAGTCGTCGAAAATGGTTCTAGAGATAAGAGTGTGGAGATCCTGTCTGATTTTGAGGCACGTTACCCCAAGTTAATAAAACCCATTATCTTTGAAGCCAATACGGGCACCACCGTTTCACGCAACACGGCGTTAAATCTTTCGTCAGGGCGTTATGTGCTGGTGCTGGACTCTGATGCTTACATCGAAAAAAAGGCGCTTGACCTCCTTAAGGCTCATTTGGATGCGTCACCTAACGTTGGTTTGGTTGCCCCTAAACTCGCCTATGATGATGGCCGCTTCCAGATGTCAACCGACACCTTTCCCACGCTACTCAGAAAGGCGCAACGTTTTTTATCACTCGATAAAATGCAAGGCAATTTGGACCCAACGACATTGACCACCAACCCCGTTGATTATGCGATTTCGGCTTGTTGGTTGTTGCGCAGAGATGCCGTGGATAAAGTCGATGGTTTTGATGAAAATATTTTCTATTCCCCTGAAGATGTTGATTACTGTATGCAAGTTTGGCAGGCAGGTTTTCAAATTGTTTATTTGCCGAGCGCAGAAGTGATCCATGATGCCCAAGAGCTATCACGTGGTTTTAAGATTTCCTTTTTTCACGTCTCTCACCTTAAAGGTTTGTTTTATCTTTTTAATAAATATAAATATTTTTGGGGTTTGACCGGGTTGTATCGAAAACTGGGTCGTCACGGTTAGGGGGCGGCTATGTGCGGACTTGTGGCAGTATTTCACCCAGATCCCTCTTTTTCGTTTGATGCGGGAAAGATAGAAAAAATGGGGCGGACGCTTTCTCATCGAGGCCCCGATGATCATGGTGTGAGTATTCAACCCAATGTTGCCATGGCGCACCAACGGTTAAGTATTGTTGATGTCGCGTCAGGTCACCAGCCAATGTGGTTACCTAATGGTATGCTGGGTGTTGTTTTTAATGGTGAAATATACAATCACGATGCACTGCGAAAAGAACTGGTTTCATTGGGTGCTAAATTTTACACTCAAACAGATACCGAAGTGTTGCTTCATGCTTATGAGCATTGGGGTTCCTCCGCTGTCGAACGTTTAGATGGCATGTTTTCTTTTGTGTTGTGGGATGCTCACCATAAAAAACTGCTCGTGGCACGGGATCGTTATGGCATAAAGCCATTGTATGTCATGCAAGGAGAACAAGGGGAATATCTCTTTGCCTCAGAAATAAAGGCGTTGCTTCCTTATAAATCGCGTAAATTACGTTTGTCGCCACAAGGTATTGATAGCTATATGACGCTAGGCTATATTGCTGAACCACTCACTATTTATAAAGAAATTGATGTTTTTCCCGCGGCGCACACTTGGGTTTTTTATACCGATGGTCGTGCCTGTGAAAAACAGTGTTTTTGGTCACTCAGTGAGGCGCTTCATCAACCCGAAATCATATTGAACGATCAAGAAGGAAGTGAGTTGTTTCGGCGCGCCGTCGCCTCGCAATCCATTGCTGATGTGCCGGTAGGAAGTTTTTTGTCCGGCGGGTTAGACTCGTCATTGATCAGTGCTACCCTTAAGCAACAGCATCGAGAGCCTATTGTTCGTACATATTCCGCCGGATTTGACTTGCCCGAGTATGACGAATCAAGATACGCCAGTGCGTTTGCTAAAAAAATAGGTACCGAGCACAAAAATGTTGTTTTTGACCGTTCATTGATGCAACAAGTTGACCGTTTATCAGATGTTTATGATGCGCCCTTTGCCGACAATGCGGCGTTGCCTACCTATTTTCTCTCCATGTCCGCGAAAAAAGATGTTAAGGTGATCTTGTCGGGGGATGGTGCCGATGAACTTTTTTTTGGTTATCGAAATCATCGCTTGTTGTATGTCGAGTCTAAGATAAAGCAACATTTGCCCAATGCCGTGTGTGAGCATGTTTTGCCGTGGCTGGCCAAAGCGTATCCTAACCATGCGAGTATACCTCGTTTTTTACGCGCGAGATCGACCTTTGAGTCGCTTAGCAAGCCGTTGGTTAGCGGTTATTTTAATGCCATGACGAATACGTCCGTCACCCTGTTGAATACCCTGTATTCGCCAAAGTTTAAGCGATCCCTTGATGGTTATAGTACCGAACAGCATTTTTTAGACATCAGTGCCGGTTTTGAACATGACGATCCCATGAAAGTTATTCAATTCATGGACATGAAGACCTATTTACCCGGTTCGATATTGACCAAAGTGGATCGTGCAACCATGGCGGCCGGACTTGAAGCACGGGTTCCTTTTCTCTCAAACCCGTTGGTTGATACGATGCTGGCGATGGGCAGTAGTAATAATGTGAGTGTGAAAGGGGGTAAGCCGCAATTGTGCCGTTGGGGAAAGGAACTCCTACCGAAGGATCACCAGCTCCGTCGTAAAAAATCATTCACCTCCCCGTTAGACTATTGGTTTAAGGGGTTACCCTTAGGCGAGATTTATCGTATAATATTGTCCGATACGATGGTGGAGAGTGAACTCTTTGATCTTGAACAGCTTGATAAATTGATCGTTTCACATAAAGAAGGCACCATCAATGCCGGCACCACCTTATGGTCATTGTTTGTATTGGCCTCTTTTTTAAAAAACATGGACGTTTCGACGTTTGAGTAAGGATACTGTATGAGTTCATTAAAAGTGTTATATAACCATCGCATTGCCTCCCGTGACGGGCAATCTGTTCACATTGACGAGATCATCCGCGCGTTAAAAGAGCAGGGGCATGAAGTGACCTTGATCTCTCCAGATATGGGCGAAGCTCAAGATTTTGGTGATGACGGTGGTTTTGTTAGTCGTTTAAAGCAATCGTTACCGAAGTTTGTTTATGAATTAATGGAATTTGCTTATTCGGGTCTTATCGCGATCAAGTTAGCGAAAAGTATTCGCGCCAACCGACCCGATGTTATTTACGAACGGTTTAACCTTTATCAACCGGCCGGTGTTTTGATCAGTAAAGTATTTAAAATACCCTTGATCCTAGAGGTGAATGCCCCCCTAAAGGAAGAGCGTGAGCGTTTTTGTGGCGGGCTTGCGATGCCTTGGCTCGCAAAGAAAATTGAAAACTGGACATGGCGAAATGCGGATCATGTTTTACCGGTCACCAATGTGTTGGCGGATCATTTGCGTAATGCAAACGTCCCCGAAACAAAAATCACCGTGATACATAATGGGATCCGACAGACCGCCCTTGATGAGTTTGCCAAGAGAGTGCCTCAGGTTGACGAGACGATCACGATTGGTTTTGTCGGTTTTATGAATTTAACCTGTGGCCTCGATAAAGCGATTGACATGATTGCCGAACATCAAGACAAGCCTTTGAGACTGCTTTGTGTCGGCAATGGTGATGTTGTTGATGAATTAAAAGAGCAAGCAGAACGTCTTGGTGTGCTCGATAAAATTGAATTTACGGGGCTTGTCACGCGCGAAGAAGTCTTTGCCCACATGAAACGTTTTGACATTGCACTGCAACCGGATGTTACCGCCTATGCCTCCCCGTTGAAAATGTTCGAGTACATGGTGGTGAAATCACTGATCGTCGCCCCACGTGTGCCGAATATTTGCGAAATACTCGATGATGACTGTGCCATCCTTTTTGATAATAAAAAAGCGGGCGCTTTCGAAGAAGCATTGACCCTGGCAGTTGAAGAGTTTGCGCAGCATCAACGTAAACGCGAAGCGGCATTTACCCGCTTAATTAAAAATGATTTTATTTGGCAACGAAATTCAGAGAAAATCATTGGAATAGCGAGATCTCTTCGCGGCGAAACGACAGAACCCCTTGAGCGTAAGCCTTCTTCCATAAGTAACCCTGAATAATAAAGTCAATGTGCGGCCTCAGCTTGAACGCCGCACAGCATCCTTCGCACACTGCACTTAAAAGGAATTAACGTGAGCGCAAACAAACTGAAGACCCAAGTTGTTGATGGGTTGAAATGGTCGGTTTTGGCCAAAGTATTGACACAGGTTTTTTCATGGGTCTCTACCTTTATGGTGATCCGAGTTTTAACCCCAGAAGACTATGGTCTTGTTGGGATCTCAATGGTGTTCTTCTCTTTTATTGCCATGTTTACCACGAATGGCTTGACCTCTGCGCTGATCCAAACACAGGGGCGAGAGCGTAGACCGGCGAACCAAATCTTCACCCTTTCCTTGCTGTTGAACGTCACCCTAAGTGGTTTGATCGCCCTTTCAGCACCTTGGTTTGCGGAAATGTACAATAATGAAGCACTGGTCCCTATTTTGTGGTTATTGGCCTTAATGAACCCTTTAACGAGCCTTATTGTCGTCCCTAGCGCTCACCTGAGCATGGAGATGCGTTTTAAAGAAAAAGCCATTGCAGAAAGTGTGGCGGGTCTTATTGCTGCAACGGTTGCCTTTGGTTTTGCCATGAATGGGGCTGGTTTTTGGTCGCTTATTTATGCCAATATTGCCCTGACGATCAGCCGTGTTATTGGTTACAATTATTACAGCCGAAGCAAATATCGCCTGACGTTAAAGCGAGAAGGCGCAGCAACGCTCTTTACTTTTGCCATGAATATACAAATCGGCACTTTCGTTTGGTTTCTTTACAATAATACCGACACGATGATTGTCGGGAAGTTTTTAGGGGTAGAGAAACTGGGTTTTTACAGTGTGGCCAGTGAAGTGGCCTCAATACCCATGAGTAAAGTTTCTGCTATTTTAAATGATGTGGGCTTCTCCGCCTTTTCAACACTTAAAGATAACCCCGAGGAGGCCTCGCGTTACGTTGAAAAAGCGATCCTGCTCATTGGTCTAATTGCCTTCCCTGTTTTTTTAGGTATTTCCGCCATTGCGAATGAGTTTGTTTTAGTGCTTTTAGGCGAAAAATGGGCCTCTGCAGGGCTTGTGATCATGGTGTTGTGCTGGGTTTTCCCTTTAAGAATGGTGAATTCAGTTTTGACCAATTTTGCGAACGGGATGGGGGAAACCAAGTTTTGTTTACATAATGCCTTAATAACAGCCGTGATATTGATCAGCGCGATCACCGTGGGTGCGATGCAAGGTTTATTTGAAACAGCGTTAGCGTGGGTGTTCGGTTTTGTAGGTGTATTTAGCCTTGTTATGTGGCGATTTTCTCGCAAATTTAACTTGAGTTTTAAAACGTTGACCATCTATTGGTTGCCGGCTTTACTGTCTATATCGATGTGGTTTGTTTTGATGGGGCTTGAGTACTTTGTGCTACCCACAGGTTTGGAGCCTTGGATGTTAATGGTGATCAAGATAGCGGCAGGCGCACTGTGGGTGTTACCCTGGTATTACAAATGCTACCTCGGTGAGTTTAAGCAGCTGCTTAACAGAGGTTAACCCCTCAAAAGAAAGTAAAAAAAAGCCCTAGAGGCTTTTTTTTACTTTCTTAAACGGCCATGCCAAATCTGATCCGATCTTTTTCCCATCGCTCAAGCGCTTGCATTGATATTTTTAAAGTAAAATCAATCGCCCGCCGATCAAATCGAATGTCTTTTTTTACCAAGGGCTGGATTAATTTCATCCGGTCAAATGATGTCACTCGACTTAACGCAACATACGCCTGCCCTTCGGTAAATAACCCTCGAGTAAAATCAAGTACGACCGAGTCTAACGTCATGCCTTGACTCTTGTGGATCGTGATCGCATAGGCTAATTTCAAGGGGAGTTGTTTGTACTTACCCACCGATTCTTTCTCTATGCTGTCCCCTTTTGCCTCATAGCTAAACTCATCCCATTCATATTTTGTGATCTTGACGGTTTCGCCCCTGTCCAGTTTAACCATAACATGATCGGCGCGCATTTCTTGGATCACCCCTAAATCACCATTGAGGTACCCCACGTTTGCATTGTTAACACAAATCAAAACGCGCGTTCCAATTTTCAATGAGATTCGAATAGGAACCGGCAAGAGCGAGAAATCATCCTCAATGGCGCCTCGATAATGCTTCGCGCGACCAGGGAGTAAATCAAAACGCTCTTTATTAAGCTCGTCGGCTTGATTGTTGGTCGTGCACAAGTGCAAAGTATCGCGGACAACGTCTCCTTTACTCATGGTGTTGATATGATAAATGGCATCCTCTAGCTTTCTGCCCATGCGTAAATTGCGCAGTACACGCCGTTGCATTTCATTTCCTTGACGAACATAAGCGTTAAGTACGTAAGGTTTTATCTCGGCGGCATCCCATACGGGTGATTCAAACGCATAAATTAGATGACGATAGTGTTGACGAACATGATTGCCCTCTGGTGAATTCCATTTTAAAACAGGTTTAAGTTGACAAAAGTCCCCGACAACAATGATCTGTACTCCGCCAAAAGGGAGGTTGTACTCGCCTTTTGCGGATTGTAGACGCGCGTTGATGAGTTCGAATTTATCAATACGAACCATTGACACTTCATCAATCAATAAGACATCGATTTTTTCAAGGCGTTCTTTAACTTCGGCATTGACCCGTTTGGCTTGCTCAATGGTTAATAAATGAGAGCCAAACCCCATTAATCGATCGATGGTTTGTCCGCCAATGTTAATGGCGGCAATGCCGGTAGAAGCGGTCAGCACCAAACCTTTGATGTGACGCTCTAAAATACGGATCAAATGCGATTTCCCGACACCGCCCCCCCCCGTTATCAGCATGTTTTCGCCCCGCATGGCAGCGTTAAAGGCGATTTGTTGCCCCTCTTTTAAGTTTTTGTAATCATTTGAGGTATAGACAGAAAGCGCCGGAAGCATAAAGTTCGCATCATTAATGGGGATATGGCATTATTGTATCATAGAACAACAGGAAACAGCAATTGCAATACTGTAATAAAACAATGAAACTAGGGGGTGCAGCTAAATAAAAAGGCACCCTTCAGAAAGAGTGCCTTTTGTTATGTTATACTATGTTATTTTACCTTGTGTTGCGTTTTATTGCATCACAGGACGAATAGATAAGCCTCGGCCAATACCATAATAGTCAATGCTTAATTCTTTCATTAACTCAGGTTCATAGATGTTTCGGCCATCAAAAATAACGGGGTAGTTTAATGACGACTTGATCTGTTCGAAATTAGGGGTCAAAAACGTTTTCCACTCGGTGCAGATCACTAAAAAATCAGCCCCTTCAAGTGCCGCTTCTTTACTCTCGACCAACGACAAGTCAGTGGCCGACACATCCTGATAGATGCGAGCCGTTTCCGTCATTGCTTCCGGATCATAGGCTTGCACAGTAGCACCATGCGCCCATAATGCTTCCATCAACTCTCGACTTGATGCTTCTCTCATATCATCCGTGTTTGGCTTAAAAGACAATCCCCATAAAGCGACTTTCTTACCCGCTAAATTGCCCTTGAAATGATGGGTGATTTGTTGGAATAATTTGTTTTTTTGTTTAGTGTTGACCAACTCTACCGCTTTTAAAATGGCCGAGTCAAAACCAATGTTGTCACTGGACTGTATTAATGCTTTAACGTCTTTCGGGAAGCAAGAACCTCCATAACCACATCCAGAGTAAAGGAACTGGTAACCAATACGCGGATCCGATCCAATGCCTTTACGTACTTGTTCAATGTCCGCGCCCATAAGCTCCGCAATGTTTGACATTTCATTCATAAAACTGATCTTGGTGGCTAACATGCAATTGGCCACGTATTTTGTCAGCTCTGCACTTAATACATCCATTTCAATCACACGATCATGATTTCTGTTTAAGGGCGCGTACAGTTGCTTCATGATTTTTTTTGCGGTGTCACTTTCTGTACCAATGATGATCCGATCCGGGCGTTTACAATCGTCAACAGCCGAGCCTTCTTTTAAAAATTCCGGATTCGACACAAGATGAAAAGGTAATTCTTTTTTTAGTTGCTCAAGACGATTGCGAACCACTTTACTTACTTTCGCTGACGTGCCTACGGGCACTGTCGATTTTACCACAATGACTTTTTCATCAAGCATTTCTCTGGCGATAGTGTCCGCGACTGCAGTGACGTATTTTAAATCTGCGGAGCCATCTTCATCCGGAGGTGTACCAACCGCAATAAAAATGGTTTCTCCGTGCTTAACGGCTTGAGCACTGTTGGTAGTAAAAACTAACGTACCATCGGCAACACATGATAAAACAATCGCGTCCAAGCCCGGTTCGAAAATAGGGATGTTCCCTTGGGTTAGTTGTTTTACTTTTTCTTTATCGACATCAACGCAAATTACCTTGTTGCCCACTTCAGCCAAAATAGCGGCTTGAACCAAACCGACATAGCCGGCTCCAAATACTGTTACATTCATAATGATAGCTTCCTTATTGCTGTTTCATTAATACGGTTAATTTTTCTCTAAAAGCGTCGCCCAATTTACTGTCTCGTAAACCATACTCGACATTGGCCATGAGTAAGCCCAATTTGGTACCACAATCATGACTTTTCCCTTTCATATAATAGGCTTCAACAGGCGTTTTTCCTTCGATCATCATTTCAATCGCGTCGGTCAGTTGTATTTCATCACCTGCCCCGTGTGGCGTTTTGGCAAGATATGCCCAAATGTCTTTTGATAAGACATAACGACCGACCATCGCCAAATTACTTGGCGCCTCATCAATCGACGGTTTTTCAATCATACGGTTGAGTTTTGAAGATTCGCCAGGTTTAATGTTTGGTGTTTCAATATCAACAATACCGTATTGATTCACCATATTTTCGGGGACGCGCTCTACCATGATTTGGCTTGAACCGGTATTTTTGAAACGCGCGATCATTTCTGTTAAATTATCTTTCGTGAGATCAGATGAAGCATCATCCATTAAAACATCCGGTAAGATGATCGCCACATCGTGATCACGAACAACAGGGTAAGCGCACAAGATGGCATCACCGAGCCCTTTAGCGACATTTTGACGAACAGAGATAACCGTAACATCCGGCGGGCAAATACTCTTTATTTCTTTGAGAAGTTGACGTTTTACCCGTTTTTCTAAGGTGGCTTCAAGCTCGTAACTTGTGTCGAAATGGTTTTCAATGGCATTTTTACTTGAGTGCGTAACTAAAACGATTTCCTTTACGCCAGCCGCGACCGCTTCATTGACCACATATTGGATCAGGGGTTTGTCAACGACCGGAAGCATTTCTTTTGGGATGGCTTTTGTTGCGGGTAACATACGAGTGCCCAGTCCAGCGACAGGGATAATGACTTTCATCATAGCATTTCCTTTGCAGTGTGTGTGAATTCCAATTCGGTCGCTATGATAGCATAGGCAGTGGCATAAAGGCAAGGTATAATTGCGTAAACAAATACTCTTTAAGCTAAAAGCAACAATTTGTCGACTGTCGGCACAGGTAGGTAAGGATGTGATAAGATGAATCCTTCATAGACCAGAGTGACGACTTATGACGAATGATACGGATATCTCGATAAATCCCGAAATATTACAGGCAGAGCTTCATTTTCGCTTTTACGGGGAAACTCAAGTTTCCCGCACATTACTTGAGCTATCGCTTGAACGCACCATTAATGAGATCCAAGATCACTTTGCCTATTTGGACTGTTGGTTTGAGCATGACAATAAGCCGGATTTCACCCTCTACCCTTTTTTTACCCCCTTAAGGATCGAAACGCTAACCACCTTTCAACCGTTTGATTTGAAGGTCTACCAAACGGAAATGCTGATCACCAGCGAAAAGCCGACCCAAGGCTCTTGGGCTACGCTCCCCCCACATCATCTTTTGGCACAAGCTTATCGAGAGCAGTTTGTTGTTCGTTTTTCTTTTGGCTATCGTTATACAGCCGAACAAAGCTATGATGATGTTTGTGCGTTATTAAAAAACATCTTACAAAACACGGTGATCCCCGATGTACATTTGTTGAGCATACAAGAGGATGGAGTGCTCCCTTTTGAAACGCCACAATACCTCCCCGCGTCTAGCGAGTATACTCGACACCAGCCAGTACATTGTGAAATCCCCAAAAAATACCCGACAATAAATGTACATAAAAGCGCTTGGCTCAGTGAAGATAGCCAAATTGCTCAAGCCTGTATGGAACAGTTAATGCTTGGTGCAGGAGACGTCAAAACAGCGCCATTGATCATCGCCAATGAAGGTGAAGCTATTATGAGTGATTCGTTACCGACAGCCGATGGTGTTACTCAGTTTGGTACGGTGTGTGTGGTTGACCCGGCCACAGAATACCCTTGTCTTTATGCAAACGAACTCGGGCATCCCATATGGGTATTGTCGTTTGGGCGAACCCAAGATCAACGGGGCGAGGAAACGAATGCGTTGTGGGTAAAAAGAGTCATAAAACTTCCCTTGATCGAAGACAGTCAAACATTACACACTAGTTACTTGCATTATCCAGTGAGCAGTTGGTTTGGTGATGTAAGAGGAGATGTACTCACCTTTATTTTGAGCCATTCTCATTGTGAAAACGTCCGCGCCTTTTTTTTACATGGCCTTGTTTTTGAACGATACGTCAATGCCAGCGGAGAAGTATGGTATGAGCACCTGTTCTTTGAAGAAAGTGTTGAAAACACTGGTAATCCATTGTTGTTCCGTGGTAGTCTAGCGCAAGTTTATGAATACATCGATGAAATTGAATCGATGCCGTCATGTGATATGGACGAGGCCGCCGAAATAGCAATGAAGCTAGGTTGTTTCCCCTCAGATCGCGACGAAGACCGTACCACTTCTCCCTTAAGGGATTAATCTGTTTTTAAAAGGAAAGTATATGAAACGTTATTTGCTTGCCGCTATTATTAGTAGTGCACTCATGGGCTGTAACCAAGCCGACCCCAAAGAATCATTAGCAAAAGGGGCTGCGCAATACCAAGCCGGTGATTACAAATCTTCTGTACTCGAGTATAAGAATGTTCTCCAACAAGAAAAAGAAAATGCCCTCGCGCGCTTTGGGTTAGCAAAAAATTACTTTCAACTTCATGATTACTTAAATGCCGGCAAAGAACTCGAACGCGCGTTAGAGTATGGTCAACCGTTAAGCGACATTGCCATTTGGCAAGCCCGTGTTTATGATCGCACAGAGAAAGGCGTGCTTTTATCAGGGATGTCACATCACAACGATCTGGAGATCGCCTTTTATCAATTAAAAGAAGCCCGTGCGTCCGGCGATAAGACCAAGGTAAAAGCATTGCAATCGTGGGCATCAACGCAAGGCGGAAACGGAGATAATGTTGGCTTTAAAACGTTATTTGCCGCAGAACAGTCCTTCAACGATAAGCAATACGACAATGTTTTGTCTTTATTGAAAATAGATGCTACCCCCGATTTGATGGAATTTGAAAGTTGGCAAATGTTGCGTGTTGATTCGGCTTTATTCTCAAACAAACCGGAATTGGCGACACAGGCATTAATGGTCATGTACAAGGCAAACCCTAACAATGTGCAAAAAGCCTTTCAGTTGGCGCATATCCTTGTGCGGATCCAAAAATTTGAACAAGCCAAACCGATTGTTGAGCGTTTATTGAGCGCCAATCCAGATAACGGCTTGCTCAATGAGCTTAGCGCCGTTGTTCTTTATAATGAAAAAAATTATGATGGTGCCATTTCAGCTGCTCGAATTTCAGCTATTCAACAACCGAACAGCCCAATGACGCGTTTGATCGCGGCGTACAGTGCAGAGCAATTAGGCCAACACAAGCAAGCCCTAGATAACTTGGAATTTATCATTGATAAATTACCACCGAGTCATCCAGCACAACGCCTTTACATCAAGTTGAAAGCGGGCGCAGGTGATACGGACGGGCTCAGTGAACGCGCGCTTGCTCTTGGCGAACTGGGTGCGGAAGATGTTGCACTCTTAAGCAGTGTTGGCTTGGAAATGGTTCGCACCGGACAGCTTGATAAGGCGGAAGCTTTGGCAACGAAAGCAGCAGAATTACATACCGGTGGTGAAAGTGGCGCTGCATTAGGGTTGTTACAGTTGTCATTGCGCAACAAAGGGGCGTTTGATACCCTGGAGGAATCGTTTGCCCAGTCTCCGGACTCTCTTATTGTTGGTAACAGCTTAGCCTCTGCTTACTTAGCAGATAAGCGTTATGACGATGCTCTACAACTTGCCAACACCTGGAAGGGCGATGGCACTCATGCCGTTCAAGGGTTAATGTTGGAAGGTGTTGTTTATGCTCGACAAGAACAGCATGCTAACGCGCTAAGGGCTTTTAATGAAGTTTTGAAAAAAGATCCAAGCCACATCATGGCTACGGCGGCTAAAATAGAGTCTCTGGTGACTCAAGGGCAAGTGGGCCGTGCGGAATCTCTGGTGAATTCCTCGGTTTCACAAGAGGGGGGTGTTTTGTTTCTTCGTCATTATCTATCCGCACAACGCACTAATGGCGATTTTTTAGCAGGAGTCTCTTTTTCAGAGGCACTTTTTGAACGCCATGAGAACTTACGCAATGATCCACAGTCAGTAATGGTTTTGGGGCAAGCGATCTTTTTAACCAAACAGTGGCAAAAAGCCATAGAGCTTCTTTCACCTCATGAACAAGCGTTAAGTAGCGGGAACGGTTTTTGGTTGGTTGTTTCAACGTCATACGTGCAATTAGGGAACAAGGAAAAAGCCTTGGATACTTACCGCAACTGGCTAAGAAAGCAACCAGAAAGCCCAATGGCATTAATGGGAGCGATTAGAATGCACGCAGGGATGGGAGATAACAAATCAGCTTTAGCGCTACTTGACACGCAGGCGAAATATCATAAAGATAAAACGCCGATAGAGTTGCTTCGGGTTAATTTTATGATTTTAAACCAGCAATGGACAGAAGCGAAACGCACATTCAAAAGGCTCCCCGTGGATGTGAAACAATCAATATCCGCACAAGGGATGGCTGGGATCCTTGCTTTTAAAGAAGGTCTCTTTGACCAGACCATCGAACAACTTACCCCGTTACATGATGTTGCCCCGAGTGAGCAAAGTTTACGTTGGTTGGTTTATGCCAATCAAGCAAAAAAACAACCCTATCAAGCGAAAGTGTTATTGGAAGACTTTACCGCGAAAAAAACATCAAGTGCGCTTGCCTGGTTTATGTTGGGTAACGTTTATTTAGGTGAAGAAAACTACACCTTGGGGCGTGATGCTTACTTAAAGGGAAATGCCATCGTTTCAGGTAACCCGATGTTACTAAATAACTTGGCATATGCCGAATGGAAACTAGGTGATTATTTATCCGCCAAGGCACACGTTGAAACTGCTTTAGGTAAAATGAAAAACCGCCCAGAGCTTGTTGATACGTTAGCGAACATATTATTGGATATGGGAAGAAGTGATAAAGCCCTGTTGGTAATGGAAGCCAGTTTAGCAGAGTTCCCCACGACCACCTCTGATGATTTTGGTATGACGTTTGTTCGAGTGTTACTCAAAAAATCACAGAACGATCGCGCGAAAACATTTGTTGCCAAACACAAGTGGAAAAGTGCTCAAGTGAAACAACAAGCCGAAAATTTACTGAATGGCTAAAAAGACTTAATGAGTGAAAAACGGGGCTGTCATGCATCCCCGTTTTTTTTGTATAAAATGTGTTATCATACACGCATTAGTCATTTAGGATGAGTGCGTAAACTCACTGAAAAGGATATCATTGTGATTTATAAAAAAAACTTAGTAGCCTGTGCTATTGTTGTTACTTTACTCTCGGGTTGTGGGGGCGGAGGAGAAGATAGTGATGGTGCCGCTCAGCCTTGGTTACCTGAGACAAGCATACCTGACGGCGGTGGCACTCCAGGCAGCACGACAAGTAATACTGCTCCAACGGTTACGTTAAGTTCAACGACGGAACTGCACTTTGGTGAAGAATATACCGTTAATGTTGTGTTGAACGATCCCGAGGGCGATCCACTGACCGTAGTTGTGTCATCAGCCCCTGATTGGTTGCACTGGAATGAAGAGACAAAACAACTGATTGGCCACCCGGATCTGCTCGGTACAAGTGAGGTCATAGTTACGGTTTCGGACTCGGAATTCACCGTTATATCGTCTTCACTTGCGCTTGACGTTGTTCGCCCTGAGCTCTTGAATTTAAACATACCCGTGAGCAAGCAAAGCCCAGGGGATGTTTTTATATTGTCCGCTCACTCGGTTGATTCAATTGAAAATATTGTACAATTATCAACAGGTACCGTCTCAGAGATGGGGACGTTGAGTATTCCTCTGCCGCTTAATAATGAGGCGTGGGAAGGGCGCGATTTAGTGCTTTCTTCTGAGCGTGGCGCTTACGCGAACGGCTATCGATGGATCGGGAGTTACGATGCGCTGGTGGCAAGTCTTGATCAGCGTTTAACACTGCCAGAAAACGCCCTGTCATCTTGGTCTCCTACCCCACACAGTACGGCCTATGTTCACATGATGAAAAAAAGAGGGTTTGATCATGATTGGAGTGTTTTCAGTAAAAGTGTTGCTGGAATTTTCAGTAATACCATTGACGCAAAAGCGCTGGATGAAGTGGCGAGTTACTATTGGCTAGCCTGGCAATACGGCGATTTATTTAGCCTTAATAGCGTATTAAAGACAGATTTCAATCGCAGTGAAGAATACTCAGCGGTCGACAGGTTGTTGGAAAAAGGGGTGACAGTTGAACGTTTAAAAGAAACAAGCTTGGTTTCACATCGCCTTTGGAGCGACTTGATGATAGAGAGCGTCGGGGAAGTAAAAGAGGCACACCCACTGCAGGGTGCACTTTATCAAGGTCAATGGATGATCACCGAGCCAAACGGTATTCATGTCGGTGCCAACGATGGTGTTGCTGCTCAACTGTCTGAAGATGGCACCTTGCGCCTTGGTGCGGATGTGACAGGTACCTGGGAGAATATCATTGATGATGGTGGTAATCATCAAACTAACCTCTCACTCGAACCAAGCCCTGACGCTCCCATTGTTTACGAGCCTCATGCTTGGTCACTCGAAAAACATCACTTGTTAAGTATGGGGCTGGATGAGGCCACAGCCGATCGCTGGGCCGCGCCAACAAGAGATGTTACAGTTGAGGTTGAACCGTTGCAGTGGGGAAATATAAGTAAAATAGCCCTGAACTACCAAAGCCCTTATGGCCACGCGGTTGGTGAAGTGATCTCGACTCGACACATTCGTTATAAAGGTGAAGTGGTTCAGATCGAGATGAAGGACGCGAAAGTGTTTCATAACATCGACACACAATCGTACTACCATTGGTTATTCAAAGAACGTACCTTTGATTTTATGATCGCGCTGCCGGGCAGTGATGGTGTCGAGAAAATGCAATGGCTTGATCTTTATGATAGCCAAGTTGTTAAAGCTCGCCGAACGACGGGGGAGTGGGAAACGATCCCTTGGCAATGGCTTTACAACACCGAGCTTGAAGAATTACAACTTACGCGTGATGATGGTTTGATCGTTTCGTTGAATGTTTTTCATGAGTCAGCCCTGAACTTTGATCACCATGGCGATATCAATGGTCGATTGTACGGCGCTCGTAAAACGGTAAGAAGCCCAGAGGGTAGCGTTCTTTCAGATGAAGCTGCACTGTTGTCTTTGCATGCGAAATCTAAATGTGAAATCTCCGATAATTATGTAGATCCTTACTCGGAAAGTCAATGTAGCCCAGCAAAAGCGATGTTAGCCCCCTCTGTCGTCTGGGTGGATAACAAGCTTGAAGCTAAAGAGATCGTTTACAGCAACCAAGTCGTTGGCTTTACTTTTGTTGAAGAATCGATCCCAGACACTGAACTTACGGCCACCTATTATCGAGAAATACGTACCGGCTATGGTTCATCATGTTTTATGGGATTGCCTTGTTTTGTTGCGGGTGAAAAAATCTCTTTTAGTTTTATCGGGACGAACGAATGGTTGATCTACAATAATGTGGAAGGTGATTTGTTACGCTTTTGGCCAATCAATGTTAACAATGGCGACTTGACGTTGATGGAAGTGACCTCTGATGAAGATAAAGTGCTGCGCACGTACCATGCGCAATCCTTGGAAGGTTGGGATTCACGTTGGGAACACACCCTGTTTAACCCGAATGTTATCGCGGCATGTATCAGTACCCCGATCGGGGAGGTGTTACCTATAGGTTGTCCTCCACGTGAAGAAGATACTGCGCCTTAACGATAAAAGGTGCTCTTTGCCGTACTCGCGTTGCTAGTGCGGCTTTTTTATGGACGGTTTATGGGGTTGCTCGTTGGGTGCCGCTTTGAGGTGCGATAGGGAAATCTACCACGGGTGCCCGTTCTTCATGGAAGAGGTGGGGGTCATATAAGCGAGTTCGCTCTTGACGACGCAGGTGGATAAAAAATGGGATCACATTACTTTTACACATTGGGCCAGAAGGTGCTTTCATAGCCGATCCTTAAGTTAATACAGCAGTAAAAGAAGTATAGGTGAGAATAATAAAAGCGGGTAATATAATTTTATTATTTGACGAATGAAAAAAGGCGACCGTTAAGTCGCCTTTTCATTTTGAAATCAAATACAATGATTCCCTATCCCAAGCAGTACATCCAATGTACGTGTGTCCTTACGCAACAGCCGTCCAGCTAGCCTGTCGCATTCCATCGCGACGTTGATAAATCCGTTATCAACAAACCTATGACGAATAACATCCAGTTATCAATTATAAGTAACCCTTTCCATTGGTACCTACACATCCTATGTAGTGACCTGATTCCCTGGTCGTATATTTGACACTTTCGCCTCCTGGCTTTATGTCCAACATCCTTTTTGTGCTGCATACTCCCTGTATGCCCTAAACATCCATGCTCAGGTGAGCTCCTGCTCATCATTACACCCTGTAATGCTCCGTGTCACTCATAACAAGTGCCCTCGTCTCCTTGAGGCTGAAAAACATTATACAGAGAACGGGCCAGCTGGCAAGTCTTTTATCACACTTTTATTACATTTGTTTTTCATTGTGTCTTTATTGCACAAAACCCTCATTATCTGGCGCTAGAAGGGCATTTTCTTAGCGTAATCACCGTCACCCACGGTGAGTACAATTGAAATATAGCGCCCTTAAGGTTATACTGACGGCACCCTTAATAAGAGTATCAAGTATGAGCCAAGCATTCCTTTCCCTTTGTGGGTTGTTTCCAAGTGCGACAACCGTGGGCGTTGCACAAGCGCATTATAAAACCATGCCAACACGCTATAAAAAATGGGTGACACAACAAACATTGGTTGATTACCTGTGCAGTAAAGATCGTCGCAGTATTTATTGGCATGACTATGAAGCGGGAGGGATCAGCGCGAGATCAGACGCGCCGTTACAGCATGCCGCCCTCAGAACAGATGAGGAATTACGTTACCTTGACGAGCCTATCGATTGGTACTGTCAGCTAGCAGGAGATAAGCTTCCCCACCCAGAAGCTATCGCCATCACACAAATAAATCCTCTGCACTGCCAAGAGAACGGTTTAAGTGAACCTGTTTTTTTTAGACGGATAAATCAAGAGATGAGTAACCCCGGCAGTTGTGTAGCTGGTTACAACTCCATTAAATATGATGAAGAAATGACCAGGTTTGGCCTTTGGCGCAATCAAATACCGGTATATGATCGAGAGTTTCGCAACAATAACTCCCGTTGGGATCTGTTGCCTTTAGCGGCGGCGGTGTATGCACTTGCTCCGAGTGCAATCGATTGGCCAATCAAAGAAGAAACAGGCTTGGTTTCTCTTCGTCTAGAGGATATTGCCAAGCAAAATAATATTGCTCAAGATAATGCCCACAATGCCGTTGATGATGTTAAAGCAACCATTGATGTAGCTCGTTTATTCAAGCAGAGCGCACCTGATATATGGGATTTTTCATACCAGCACCGAAATAAACGCGCGATATCCCATCACCTCGCCCCCGGTAAAATATCATTGCTTGTGCAAACCGTCTTAGGGGCAGAGAATGCTTTTGTTTCTCCCGTGCTTATTATTGGTTGGCACCCGTTAGATAAAAGTCGTGTTGTTGGGGTTAAGTTAAGAGATATCGATGCCCTACGTCGTTGCTACAAAATCCCTACAGAAGAAATTATAAAGCGGCTATACGCCCGCAAAGAAGATTTAGAGCGGGCTGAGCGTAAACGTCCCCCGTTAACGACGATAAAGGTGAACGCATGCCCTGCTGTGTTCCCGTTAAGCATGATCACCCATTCACCCGCACTCATGGAACGGGTCGGCTTTGATCCTAACGAAACCCAGACGATCGCACATAAGATCTTTAACCACCAGCCCTTTATCGACAAGCTTATGGCGACCTATAACGAAAATCTTTTTAAAAATAAGGATGTTGTTGATGCCGATATCGCCCTTTATAGCGCAGGTTTTGCAGATGGGATCGATAAAATTAATTTACAGCGTATGCAAACCATGCCCACCGACGTCGCTTTTTCTCCCGCCAGTGACTGGGTTTGGAAACAACCCGTGTTTAAAACACTTTGGGAACGAGCCTCCGCAAAATGTTTACCTTTAACCGATAATAGCGAAGAAAAACAACAATGGTGGGACTATTGCAAACACCGTTTACAACAGCCGGTAACTGAAGGTGAACGTTGTGTGAACTTTACCAATGTCGATGCGGCGATAGTGGCCAGTGAACTAACCGGTGAACTAAAAGCACAATACATTCAATATATCGAAGAACTAAAAAAAACACTGCGCATTTAACCAGGAAAGGCGGAGCGCTTAACACTTCGCGTGTTAAGCGTTTTTTTGCACGTTTTTTATTGCGGCTTTTTCAGACCAACATGAAAACCAACTGTCTATCGGGGTTAAGGAAACAACGGCAACCGTCTTCGCGGATAAATCCAGGAGGGCATCCGCTCGATGAGGGAAAAAACGTTCAATATAAGACATTTCTTGATGATAATAGCGATCGAAAATCCGGCTTTTTCGGGTGATAGAAAGATCATACCAAGAGATCAATAGCCCTTTCTCTTGCATTTTTTTTATTAATCGATTCCGTAGCACAGGCGTTGCACTGGTTTCATCAAACAACATGACCCGACGAACTTTCACATTGCCATGTCCATCTTTGAGGTGCAATACCGCAATAAAGGTGTTTACAAAGGGGGTTTCTTTGCTTACTTTCCTGATAGCCGAAGAGCAGTATTCTTGCAAATCCGCGTCGCAAAAGAGCGTTTTGAGTAACGGGCTGGGTTCATGTAATACGCCCGCATTACCAAAGACAACATCGTCATCATGCGCATTGGAAAGTGCGGTGTGAGTTGGTATGGCTCTTGATTGCTTTATTTTCATGATCGTTTTTATATCGGGGTGAGATATATTGTATAAATTGCGCAATGAACGCTCTAACCCCGGTAAATGCCCATACTCTTTAAGGGGCGTCAAACGATTGAAATGTTGATCAATAAAGTCATGCCAGTATTTAGTTGTCGTCTTTCTGGCTTTGTCACTGTCCGCCTGTAAGTGAAGACAGCCCTTTTCGTTCTCCACTATTTTATAATGAAGATCAACAGCACCTTGGATCTCATGGTGGATTGTTATTCGCACTTGATTATCGTAACAAGGTTCGTCTCTGTCATCTAAGCGAACCCCGATCCCAGAGAGTGAAATATCAGTTAGCGTCCCTTTTAGTATTTGATGTCGAATATTCAGCGTCACAGGAACCCGGTAATTAAAACGATCTTCTCGGCGTAATTCTCTGGCACTGGCGCGGATAAATGTCGGTTTTAACGACGGTGCGCTTTTTAGAGCCAGTGTGCTGAAGGCCTTTTGCCTCTCTGTCGTAAGCGGGTGGCTTTTGCCGAGTGTTTTTGCGTACCGTTTTTTGTCCAAAGGGTAAATGTGAAGCACCCCCGTTATTTCTTTTATTGCACTACGCGTATTGGGCGCATAGTGATCAATTTGCCGTCTTGGAGCGTTAGTTGTATTGTTTGTTGGTAACGTATTTATTGAAAATGCACGCTCTGGATGACAGGTGTCTTGGCTAATTTTAAACAAACAAGCGTCTTCTCGAGTTAGCGCATAATTAAAAAAATCACGTGAAATTTCAGTGTTGTCTAAAACACAAGAGAAAAAAGCCCCGTTTTTTTGTGCGATCATTAACCAATAGACTTCACTTTTTTTGCTACGTGATAGTAACTGATCTTTTTCCATGAGTGAAGAAAACACATGCCCTTCAGGTCTATTGAATACCCGCCAGCTTTGAGAGCCTAACTGGTTACCGTAAGCATAGCGAAAAGCATCATTATCAAAAAAAACAGCAAAACCTCGCTGACGATTAGTGGCAAATTGTTCGATGATTTGGTGCGTAACAGAACGTTCTACATTCGCAACATCCACTTTGTAGCGACTACTGTTGGCATGGATCAACCCTTTGATAAAAAAATCAAATTCACGATGACAAGCGACTTCGCATTTTTCCATGAGCCAACTACACACTGCATCCTCTTGTTCAGTTTTTGGTGATATTGTATTTTCCAACGTGCGTAAACGACGATAGAATACGTAAGGTTGTCCTAATTTGTATTCCTTTTCCAGGCCGACAAATCGTACCGCAACATACTCAGAAGACTCGCCATCATCAAGCGTTTTTATTTTTACGCCGCTAAAGCTAATATCTTGTGTGACACCGGTCGCATCACAAGTTCGGTTGGAAATGGCTAAGGGCTTAGTTGTTTTGTCCGGTGCGCGGTTGAGGTGCCATATTTCCACTTTTACCCCAAGGTGCATTCGCTCTTCACTTCGGTGTATCTGATCTGAAACTTTTACCGGGTGTATATCGATGTCTTTATTGAACTCTTGATCAATTATATTGTCAGCATGGTGCTTAACAAACGCTTTGATCGACTCTTCCATGCCAACAGTGAACTTGTTACCATAGGCCTGGTAAAGTCGTTTAAACTCTTCTTCTGTGGCTTCATCCATATGGTGCTCTTGCTCATCGATGATGCAAATGTTTGGCTTTATTTTTTCATTGAACTCTTGCACACGAATAGGGCGAAGGCCAGGTTTAGCTAATCGTTGTATTTCCATTTTTATTTGAAATATCAAAGAGTGGGTTGCAGTCGCGCCAAGCGACTCTCGGAGAAGATCGCCGAGTTCTCTATTGGCGTATTGATATTTCAGTGTATCAATAATGGTTTTATATTCGTTAAGTACGGACGTGGTCATAACTGTTTTAATCCCTTATTGGGTATATCCCGAGTCTGTCGCATTGCTTTTTAACAACGAAAATGATTGTAACACATTCAGTGAATATGTAAAGGAAAGTCGTTTTTCTTGGGGTATCGACTGTTAATTGAGTTTTTCTTGGGGTATCGACTGTTAATTGAGTTTTTCTTGGGGTATCGACTGTTAATTGAGTTTTTCTTCATGTAAAAGCATAAATGAGACTTGTTCCCGTTAAAAAATATTGAAATAAAAAAATGATGCTCTATACTAAAGGCGTGCACGCATGTTTTCAGTGAGTGATTATGTGGTATTTAGGGATTGATGCAGACGCAAATGTCACATCCGCCGAAGCAAAAGTATTGACAGATCTCGGTTTTTATTTGGCCAACTCCGGTTGGTCATTGCGTTGTGGTGGCCGAGGTGTAGTTGACGATCTTTTGCTTAAGGGGGCAATAAAGTCCTCTCTACACGGATGTGACGCATCAGAAGAGCCTCCCCATGAAATAATACTTCCCTTTTCTCACTACCGCCAATACAACGACCGTCAACCTCATGTGATTAACTTTAGCGGGCTTGATCAACAAAAAATAAACAGGGCAGTCGCACAAGGGGAATTAAACTGTCGGCAATTGAAAATAGATTCGCCGACAAAACGCTCTTTACTAGGTAGTGCGATGTGCTTAGCGTCTGGTATAAATGACACTGATGATGAACAGGCAAAGTTTGCGCTAACCTTGGTTCGTCATCAAAATAAAGGCGAAGTAGATCCATTGTTATACTCCAGCCACGCCCCGCTTTTTCGCCTGCTAAAATCAAAAGGGATCCCTATCTTTAACCTCTTTGAACCCTCTCACCTCAATCGCATCCTTGGGTTTTTACAACAAAAGCAAGCGAACCGCCTGGCCAGTTAACCATTATTTTTACGATTGTCGGTGAAGACCACTTTTCCATGGTGAGTGTTGTAGGTGAAAAATAGAGCAGGATCTTCATGAAGTTTATATAAACAAAGGGCTGGCGACTGGAATTCAGCAAGATAATCTGCCGAATCTGGGTTGTCACCGATGACAAGATTGGTTTCCAACAGGGCTTCCCACAACGACTGACAATCCGCTTTGTTTTGTGTGTGTAAGGAACCACTTCCGCCAAGTGAGTGTTTTGAAGGGTAACCGTTTGGGTTTATATCGATCAGTCCAAGGGTATTTTCGTTATTTCCCCATAGGCGAAGATCTTGCGCGCCACCGCGTAAACCTGTTGTATGGTACTTGATTCGTGATAGTTGAACGGACGCCTGAAAGTTAGTTGCTACGGTCTCAACAACTATAGCTTTAGCTGCTTCTTCCATTCCCAAAAAACGAGGAATAGCGCTTGCGCTTAAAATAGCCATCATGGTGATCACGACCACCATCTCTATTAAGGTAAAACCCTGTTGTGTTTTCATTATCTCACATCCCTTGTGACTACCCAAGAGATCAACTGCGCGAAAGGCATACTGTTGATCACATAAAAAAACATTATAACTCATCTTAAATGCTTTGAGCCAAAATATAATGGTTGGTATGAATCCCAGTAGAAGCAATATTTTTTAGACCATGTTAGGCCTTGTTGTGTAAGTGGTTTGTGGTGGTTGTTGCCGGAGGTGGACGATGTCGCGGCGAGTGGGTAGTTTACCCAAAAGATCTCGCATCACGACCTTGAAAAATCAATCACTCGCATGACCCTCTTTGTTGCCTTTTTTTAGCTCATTAATACGCGCATACAAAAAATGGTCAAGTTGCTTTTTATAAGCAAGTTGGAGTGCGTGCTTATTGGTTTTACTTATCGCAGCGAGTTGTGTCGTAAGACTCGCCCTTACGTCCTGTTGTAATAACTTAACATCAAGTGCCGGTGGGGGCGGAAGGGTGAGTGTTGCTACTAAAAATAAACTGATCATTATAATTCCTTATTGCGTTGTTTTCATTGAAAGTGTATTTACGGAAGTTATTGTAGTTTATTTTTTATGCAAAACGTTTTTTTTTTCACTTAAATAAATTACTGTCTCGCATTAGTTTTTCTAATCCTAAAGTCAATAAAAAACTCTAAAAAAGGCATTTTAAAAGGACTGCCTGTACCAATTCACTTATGTGTACGTTCACTTCAAATGTGTTAAGGAAGGGTGGTTGAACCCCTTTGTTTGTTTTATTCGCAATGACGTCCATTACGGTAAAAGTAAATCTTGGTACTGTTTTTGCAGGTTTTCACTCGACACAAACGTATTTTTGTATAAAGTCATTGGCAAGAACACCTTGGCACCGACACTTATGAGAAACATTAACTACACATAAAAAGGGAAAACCCATGAAGTTACGGAATTTGACGAAGCTAGTCGCCGCCATGACACTCGTTCTAGGGGCGTCTGCAGCTCAAGCAAGTACGATTGATTTCGATATCACCATTAATTTTAATTCAGGGCTTAGCGCCTCTCAACAGGCTGTTTTCACTCAAGCTGAGCAATTTTGGGAAACCAATATTCTCGGATACAACCCTGCAGAAGGCATTAACTTTACGACCGGCCTGACCATCTCGGCTGGCGGTTCTGCTATCGATGGCGCTGGAGGGGTCTTGGGTCAAGCAGGCCCTTCACTGGCTTATACAGGTTCAACCAACGGTTTGTACTACAGCAGTACAGGGCAAATGAATTTTGATTCGGCGGATCTAACCGCCATGGAAAACAATGGCAGCCTGTACAATGTTATCCTTCACGAAATGGCACATGTTATTGGTTTTGGTACCCTTTGGGAGTTAAACAACCTATATAGCTCAGGTTCAGGTTTGTATACAGGGGCTAACGCGCTTGCTGCTTATCAAGCAGAATTTAGCGGTGGAGCAACCAGTATTCCTGTTGAACTTGATGGCGGTGCTGGTACGGCAAACGCTCATTGGGATGAATCATGGTTGGGTGGTACTGCGGATATCATGACGGGCTATCTTGAGGGCGCGGTAACGATCAGTAATACGACCCTCGCCGCCTTTGAAGATCTCGGCTATATTGTCAGTAATGCTTCGCAGGTGGAAGATGTTTCAGCACCCATTGCCTTTGGCGGATTACTTGCCCTGAGTATGCTAGGGTTTCGTCAACGAAAAGTATAGTGTAGACACGTAAATCTATAAAACAAAACGACCTGCAAGGGTCGTTTTTCTTGACCTTGATTTGCTTTTCCCGTAGGCTCTTGCTGTGCGTTAAAAAGGAACGCTTACTTGAAGGACGAATATTATGCAAAAAAATGTTTTACCAGTACCTAACACAGATCTTAAGCGAACCCCCCTTCCCCTTCATGCAACAGTGAAAAAAGACTTGCCTACCCGACACTTCCGAGAGTTCGATGAGCATTATGATAACTTAACCCCAGATCAATTGATGACTATTTATAGCCACCAAAAAATGGGTTTTGAATTGTGGTTCGTTCGCCAGGGTGATAACGATATACTTGCGGTGATAAGACAATTCACTGGTGAAGAAAGTGAGGTCGTCGTGATTGACTCCTCGGGTGATGTTGTAAAGAATCCAGACATTGTCTTTCGCGAGCAGTAAATCCTGTAAAAATATTTTACGATAAAAGTAGGTGATTGTTTTTCAATCAAGATACCGATGGTATACAGCATAAGATAAGCGAGAAAAATCGCCGCAACCCCATGAAACGCAAGGAGTAATGAACTAGTGTTTTCGATCCAGAAAACTTGGCACGCAGCTTGTATAGTATAATTGAACTTAATTACACATCATGTACAAAGATAAGGAATCTCACAATGTTAAAGAAAACACTTTTAGCTTTACCTTTATTGGTTATGTCAATGGGTGCTTCGGCAGAGTTATTAACGACAGCGGCACAAACTCAAGAATTCACGGGTACTGCGGGAAACACTTCAACAGAAGCGGGTATTGATACTTTTAGCTTTGATAAGTTTGATTCTTCATTGGGTATCTTATCAAATGTATTTATGCGCACCTCATTTATCATTGATAACGGTTTTGTGACTGCAGACAACCTAACAAACCAAATTGTTAATGGCAGTTCTGAACTGGGTGCTTCGGCACATTTCCTAAATGCTAGCGAAATCACCGTTGATGCGAGTGTTCAACCTATATTAAGCATGATGGAATTGGTGCAGACGGCAACATATACGTTGGCGGCGGATCCGACAATGGCGATAGGCGGCACAGGTCCTGACGTAGTAACAGTGAACGGCGTACTTTTAGATCAAACATCAGGATGGAAAGCAATAAACCTTGCTTTTATTGGCGGCTATGTAGAAGTAGATGCAAATGATGACTTTACCGTTGATTTTGACAGTGCTTCATTAGTAGTGGTTGACGCACCAGGTGCCCAAGGCCTCTTTCAAGCGGTTGATACTACCATTCGTCTTGAAGTTTTTTACGAATACAATACATTCCCACCAGTGACTGAGGTTTCGGCTCCAGTCGGTGTGGCAGTACTTGGTTTAGGTTTGATTGGATTTGGTGCAATGCGCCGTCGCAAACAAGCATAATCCCAACACTAAAAAAAAGCACCGTTTAACGGTGCTTTTTTTTGTTTACAAAAATAACTTTGTTATATTATGCGATATATACACCCCTTTTTATTGAATATGCTTTGCGCTCTCTCTCTTTGTTATGATACAATCATTCTATTGACACAGGCTATTGTCCCTGTAACCATTTAAACACCTAACCCGTCGGGTAGTGTTAACCAGAAGGATTTTTTTATGACTGAGGTGTTACAACGCAGTTTTTTAAAATGGGCAGGAGGAAAGTACAATGCGCTCCCTCAAATATTTAAGCACATGCCAAGAGAAGGACATTGTTTGGTCGAGCCTTTTATTGGCTCTGCCACCGTTGCGCTGAACACAAACTTCAAACACTATATCTTAAACGATCTTAATCCGGATATTATTAACCTCTATAAGTATGTCGTTGCAGATGTTGAGCGCTTCATCAAGGCTTTGTCGCCTTACTTTTCAGGTGCGTTTCACAACGAAAAGGATTACTATCGCCTACGCGATGAGTTTAATGCCACTAATTGCACATGGAAACGAAGTTTGCTCTTTGTTTACCTCAATCGCCATGGCTACAATGGATTAGCAAGGTACAATAAGTCTGGCGGTTTTAATGTCCCTGTAGGTGGCTACAAAACAATCCGTTTCCCCGTCGACGAGTTGCGATTTTTTGCAAAAAAAATGGCGCATGCAGAATTTCACTGCGGTCCCTTTGACGCGCTTTATTTTCGCCGTAAAAAAGGCACGGTTATCTATTGTGATCCACCGTACCTTGAATTGTCAAAAACAGCCTCGTTTTCGGGCTATACCAGCAAAGGGTTCCCTGACTCCGAACACAAGTCTATTGACAGTTTATCTAAAAAATGGTCTAAGCAAGGCGGTAGGGTTTATGTTTCTAATCATCGGGTACCTGTCATTGAAAAACTCTACCCCTCTTCTGTTGGTTTTGTTGATTTCCCCGTAAATCGTAGTATTTCCCAAAAAGGAAAGATGCGAACCCCCGCCATGGAAACGTTACTTTTTTACTAAAAAGAACAAACAAAAAAAGAGCACTCCTCTCTGGGATTGCTCTTTTTTTATGGTTGATTTTCACTCTTCTTACCTGATGCTACCCCTGTCTTTTGCCAATGATACTTTTATGATGTACTGTTTCGTTAAGCACATTGCTCAATAAGTTTGACGCACGCTTTAGACAGATCAAATTGTTTTTTAATCTCATTAAATGGCATGGGCTTGTAAAAATAAAAACCTTGTACGGTATCACAGCCCAACGCTTTGATGACAGAGAGTTCGTGCTCAGTCTCAACGCCTTCTGCGATCATTTGCAAGCCTAACTCTCTGCCTAACGCGACGATGTGCTTTAAAATGATCCGGTTGTTTTTATTATTGTTAATATCGCGAATAAAACAACGATCAAGTTTTAATGCATTGATCGGCAGTCGTTGTAAATAGCCGAGTGACGAGTGACCGGTACCAAAATCGTCCAAAGAGACGCCGACCCCTAATGCCCTTAGTGCCTTGATGCTTTCGATGCTTTGTTCAATATCACAAATAAGACTGTGCTCGGTGATCTCTACTTGTAAATGCTCTGGACTTATTTTTGAGCGGTTCAACTCGCTTTTAATCAATGCTAAGAATACGTCGTCAGACAAACGATTACCAGAGACATTGAACGAGACCACAAAATCACGCCACCCATTTGCTTCAAGTGCCTGAACATCACTGATCGCTTTTGAAACGACCCAATAATCAATATCCTTGATCAGGTTCATATCCTCGGCAAAAGGGATGAAGTCTCCGGGGCTGATGAAGCCTTTCGTAGGATGTGTCCAGCGGATCAACGCTTCAAACTCAACGGCTTTGTTCGTTATGATATTTTGTTTTGGCTGATAGTAAAGCGTGAATTGATCCGTTTCAAGTGCATAGTTGATATCATCAGACATGGTTTGATTGTAAACAATGCGTTCAAGTAAACCGTGATGAAACTTTAATGAATTTGCCCGCGTGCTTTTCGCTTCATGCATGGCCATGTCGGCACGGCTGTATGTATCATAGGCAGAGGTGTGTTCATCAGCACGACACCAACCCGCAAAAGATCCTAAAGAAAATTCTCGACCGCTGACCCAAAAAGAATTTGAGATAGATTGTTTTAATTTGTCAATGAAAGAGTTGGCGTGACGATCGTCTTCTGGCAAATAGCAGGCAACAAGAAACTCAGCCCCTGCACTTCTTGCTATTGTATATTCATCGTTATGGCTTTGGTGACGACAGAGGTAATTACTGCCCGCTTCGAACAATTTACTCGCTACGGCCTTAAGTACCTGGTTACCCGTTTCATACCCGTTAATTTCGTTTATTTGCTTGAAGTTGTCCAAATCAAATGAAATGACGACAAGCGTTTTGTCGCCCCGACTCGCGGGTTGTGATTTTACGAAATCCAAAAAGTAAGACTTATTGTGCAATTCGGTTAAGGGATCGTAATATGCCAATTTTTGCACTTCAATGTTTTTTTGTTTGATTGTTTTTGCCATTGTCGTAATGCCACGGAAAAGTTCGCCCATTTCATCATTGCCATTGCGTTTATAACGAAGATTAACATCATAATCCCCATTTTTAATCGCGGCGGTCGCCACGCAGGCTTTTTTCAAGGGCGTTAAAAACATTCGATTGATCATGATCCCAATGAAAACACTGAAAAATAAAGTGAAAACAATCGTCATGGTGGTGACTTGGATTTTTAAATCACGTGTACTGCTCATATAGTCTTGCGCTGAAATAAACACATACAATTGCCCAAAAGCCACCGGTGATTGTGAGGAAAACCAATGAGCTCCCTCGCTTTCAAACCACTTTTGTTTATTGTTCAATTGAAGGGAAGGGTAAAATGAATCCTCTACCGATGACGTCTGATTCAATACACCTAATGAATCGTTGATGTAAAGATAGTGTTCACTCATTGTATTGTCTTTGAGAAAATCAAGATTTTCCGTTACGATCAATGTACCAAGGGTGCTCGTGTTATCTTTGTTGGTTATTTTTCTTAAATAAACCATCCGCATACCATGCTGTGTCTTTTTTATGGCATTAAAACCATCTTTCACCATGACTGTGTCGTATAAATCGTATAGCCAATCCCAATCTTTTTTCGGCAAGTAAAATGCATCACTTGCGTAATTGGTGACTAGTTTTCCCTCCGGATTAAGTAAGTAAAATTCCTCGAGAGACGACTTGGCTCCTTTAAGTTGTTTGAAGGCATTGACAAAGTTTTGTTGCTCTGCCATTTGTGAACGATAGCCCTTTTTCGTCAGCAAGGCAGGTAAGGCATCGTCTATACTCAGCAACTCTAAATCACGAAGGCTTTGCTCGATATGATTCTGTATGGCTTTTGCACTGCTGGAGGCGGATTCGGAAGCATTGATCTTTAATTCACGAGACAACTCGCTATCAAGACTACTGTAGAAAGACAACCCCGCGGCTAAGCAGGCTAAAATCAACAGTGGCAACAGCGTAAACATAAGCTTTTCACGAAGTTTCATTATAATTTTTCTCCGAAAATACGATGATACAAATAGTCTTTTTTTACATCGATGCTGAATTGTTTACTTTCTGAAGAGTCGATGGAAATGTTGTTGCCTTGCAGGTAAATCAGTTTGTTGTGAACGATACTTTTAGGCTTTTTTTTCAACTGAGTAATAGCAGCGGTGTTAGTTGTCGGGTAATTGTTGTATTCAGCAATGACAATGGCATTACTCGGCTCCATGATGAAATCAAGCCACTGGTGAGCAAGTGCGACTTGCTTACTGTCGGCGTGGATTGAAACATAATCTCGCCAAATTCGCGTTTGTTTTCCTGGGTACATGAAGGAAATATGGTTGTTTTCTGTTTTTAGAATTGTCTCTGCTTCCGTTGCGTACCCTAGATAAATCCACAGATCACCATCTATAAGAGCCTCGTCGGAGTTACCATCATACGTTACTGGGGAGAGACGCTCAACAAATGCCTGTAGCGTTCTTGCCGCCAAGATTAAATCTTCTTGTGTCGCCTCGCTGGGACGTATTCCAGATGCTAACAAGGCAATATCCATGACATCAACGGAGTCATTAGGGAACAATATTTTACCTTTGTAACGAGAGGGCAAACTGAAAAAATCGCGCCAGCTCGTTATCGACTCCGTCACTTTGTCTTTATGGTACACGAGCCCTAGCGTTGTGTAGGAAATCATTGTCGCATGCTCAAGAACGCGCGATGAACCGACCAATGTATGATCAATGTGTCTTAAATTGGGTAATTTTTCTTTATCGAGTCGGCTTATTGACTGACTATCAACATAGTCATAGATACTTTTTTCAGAGGCGATGATAACATCGTAAGGTTCCATTTGATCGCTAGAGTAAACCATCTCATCGCGCATAACATCACTAAAAAAATGTGTTTGATAAATCCTGACGTCGTGTTTCTGCTCAAATTTCCGAATGATATTTTGAGGAAAAAACCCAGGCCAAGAAAGGAGGGTTAGCACTTTCTCTGTTGGGCCGTCTTGTTGTGTCGAATGTTCTCCCCACGCAAATGAACACGTAGATGCAAAAAGGGTTGCAACCATTAATAGGCAACACTTTTTGTTGGGTCTTTTGTTATTCATGAGTCGCCGCAATTCCTTTTAGTCACAACATTTAACGAGATCATATCCCACCCCTTCTCAGAAAGGAAGTCTTTTTTTTGAGCACTACTGGGGTTTGCGGAAAAGTTAACTGGGGTTTGCGGAAAAGTTGTTCAGGAACCTTGTAGGGTTTGCGGAAAAACACTGAATGCGATTGTTCGTTTAAACAATAAAAAACAATGACTTATAAATAACGCACACTTTTTAAGCACTGGGGTTTGTGGAAAAGTTTGGTAGGGTTTGCGGAAAAGTTAAGTGATTTATATCTGGGGTTTGAGGGAAAGTTAACAGGGGTTTGCGGAAAAGTAATGTCCGTAAGCTTATGATTACAATAGAAATCACACCTCGTTCCTATTTATCCTATTATATATACTATAGTTATTAGTAACACTCTTCTTTTCCTCCCCCGTGAAAATTTCCGAGTGACAATAAAAAAAATCAATGTTAGGATAGCCGTCTTGGAGTTTACATCACGGAACCGATCAGAAATATGCCAGAAAATAAAATGGACAATCAATTGATTGAAGCACATGATCAAATGCACCTGTTTTCACTCTCAGGTTGTGTTGGTAATACACTTATTGATTACGATCTTATCCCTAAATTTTTACATGACAGAGCGCAAAAACGGATCCCCGTAGATCAAGCAACGGGTGATCGCCGGATTTGTGTACATAAAAATGAAAATTACTACATCTCGCCCGCATTGATCAAAGATCGGTACGGCGACTTGATGACCATTTACCCCGGGACACGAGAATCACTTGTTGAAGAATGTTTGCTTGGTTTTACTAAAAATGGTGAGTTCAGTTTAGAAAATGGTCGTCCGGGCTATCGTTTAATAAGGGGTGCGATCAATGTGTACTTCACTCTGTATCAACTGCTTGTCGCTTTGAAGGCGCGGGGTAAGGAATACAATACGGCAGAGCTTGATGAAGCATTGGCGGTCTTGCATAAATCTACATATCGCTTTCAAAACCATCAGGAAGGGGTTAGTGATAATGGCGCTAAACGTCGCCGGGAAATGAATGACAACCGTCACTACATTAACAGTTACACGACCATTGACAACGAAGCCCCAAACGATACCCTTCGAGCAGACAAAATTGTACGAGTTACCTTGTCGGAAGAAGCCACGGAAAGAATTTTAGAAGGGGGTTATCGCAGTTACGATGTGAAACGTTCTCTTGAGATGAAAAGTCCTATTGCGCGCCATCTATACAAAAAACTCACCCAAAATTGGTTGAACGCTAACGACAAAGGTGAGAGTGGGAGTTTTTTGGAATTAATGCAGAACGAGAGTATCCTTGGTTCAGGTTACCCTTTATCTTCTAATGTCACGAAACGACGTGCAGCGTTCACCCGTGCATTGAATGAATTATCAACGGTGGGGATCTTGGAAGGGATTAATGTCTCCGCCGATCTCCGCCAAATAAAACAAGGAAGAAAGATCATTGACTTGGCTTGTGTTATACGTCCCACGAAGCAATTTATTAAGCAGCAGATCACGGGTCATTCACGCTACAAAAAGAGTGTAGCTCTTGGTGCTTCTGTAAAAAATGCTCAAAGCCAACAGCATATTTCTATTGACAATAACTATTAAAAACAAAAATTATTGAAATAAAGCGTTGCACTGATACAGTTATCTTGCTATTGTTTGGGTATGTTGTATGAGATCACAGAGGTTAAATTATGTCAATAACGACTTTATCATCACTCGCCGAACAAGAAGCCCATTTCACCTTAGAGGATCTGGTAAACCCGTTGCTCAACGGAAATCACACGCATCGTGTTCCGTTATGCAAACAAGGTAAGGAATGCGGAACCACTATGCCGCTGGTACTCTTTAGTGCCCTTAAACTTTACTTGCTTGAAGATGCTGGCTTGGATGAAGAACCAGCCCCTGAAAAAGGAAAGCAAACTGCGGTAACTAAACAGGCGAATAAAATGTTGCGCCATTTATTGGTGGATATTTATCGCGTCATCGAAGGGAACAATTTAGAGACAAAGGATGTTTTACTAAGCAAAACGTTTCAGGGTAAAGTGTTTAACTTTATTGTTCATGGCGAAACAATGGCTGTGAGAGAAGTTACAGATATTTTAATGAATACGGCGGTTAACCGAGCACATACTGTGTCGGGCAATAAATCCCCTTCCTTTACGGTACCAAGCTTTTTATGCCGGTGGTTGTTAATGGACGAGGGGCTTAATATTGAAACTGATTTTACGCGAGTCAACGTGCTTTTAAAAAGAACGGGAGGCACTGTTTTCGCACCGTTAATCCCTTATGAAAAAGAGGACTGGGCGACATCATTGAGTTTTAGTCGAAGGGTGCAGAATCACATTATGTTTGACGCGTTTAAAACCGGTATGAAAAAAAGCATGCTCGCTAAACGACTCTACAATGAACAAATGATCTAAAACTCGATACTCCATATCATTAAGGCGCCCTAGTGGCGTTTTTTTTGTGTTCTTTCGCTTAAGTCTCGTCAGTATTGCTCTTTATCATTTTTGTTCACTAACGGTAGTTTTTGGTGCCTTATTTCCGCTTGTTATATCTACTGTCGATGGTTGCTTGTCTTTTTGTACGTACTTATTTGTGCGAGGGTATCTTATGCCGCGTTGCTTTTTGCTTATGGGGTTTGCGGTACAGCTAAGCGTGCGTGGGTAGTTAAGGACGTTAACACTAGAGGGGAGGGTAACCGTTTTCACTTAATAGATCCCATAACAAAACACAGCGTAAAGGTCGCTGTGTTTTGTTATGTTTGATTTGCGTGATGGTTTACGACAGTTTGTTTCGGGTGATGGTTTCTAAATTTGCTTCACGGGTAAGGGAGACGTCAAAAATACAGGGAGTGTTACTAAGCTCCTTTATTTTACTGAGTTCAATAATATGCATAAACAGCAAGTTATGTACCTTTCGAGACCAAGATGCATTCGCAGCATCACCGGTGAGAGAGCCACGTTCATTAAGCGCCCCTTTTTCTTCGAGGGTTTCTTTTACTTGGAAAGCCAACTGATGCACCATGAGACGTGCGCTTTTTTCTGAACCCAAAGCCTGTGTTAGTTTCTGCATTAAATACCAAGGAATCGTGATATTTTTCTTTGAACGTGTCGCGTTAATGGAAATGGCTTGGTTTTTTTTGTAGTCGGTGATTTTGGGTTCGGGTTCGCCTAAGATCCGTTGTAAGATTTTCCCTTGTATCGCGGTTGAGATGTAATTGGTCAACGTTATGTTATGTAAATCAAGATCATGATACGTTTGTTTGGCGATATTACGGATATCTTGAGTGATCGCCGTACTTACATCAAGAAACCCCTCTGCTTTTGTTTGGGCTTCATTGCTCACGCCGAAAGCGGACAATGTTTTTGCTTTGAGGGCATAATAGAGGTAAGGTGGCAGTGAAAATGTTTTTGCCGTGCCCAATTTCATCGAAACCCCTAATGTAAGGGTAGAGCCTAACTCATTCGTAGGTTCACTTAAATCTCTCAGTGTAAAAGTTTTATTCATGTTTGATTTCTTCTCCGCTTTGTTATGTTGTATATAATAATCGTATTTCCCCTTTTATTCAATCCTTTTTTGGTTTATAATAAAACCAATTAAAAGCAAACGGGTATTTTCAATGTCAACTCTGGCCAAAAGTGAGCGAATAAAATTACCGGTTGCCGGTTTACGTTTTAGAAAGCGTAATAAGTCGATGTATGAACAGATGAAAAACCGAGGGGAAAGTGATCTCACCTCTATTTTGGTGGCTAATCGCAGCAGCGGCATGAGTTACCAGGCATTGAAACGACCGTCTATTTCAGATTTGGATGTCTGGAAGTTTACCGACATTGATCTTGCAGTTGCTCGTATCGCTGATGCAAAACGCTCCGGCGAAAAGGTTGGCTTGGTTACCGATTTTGATGTAGATGGTATAACATCCGCCTGTGTATTAAAGAAAGCCATGATCGAATGCTTAGGTTTTTCCGAAGAAAACATTCAAATTTTTGTCAATAAACGAATGATCTTTGGTTACGGTTTTAATGAAAAAGCGTTGGCGAATATTTTTGAAAATTCAGGGGACAATATCCCCACGTTATTGATCACGGCAGATCAAGGCTCTAATGACAATGCCCAGGTTAAGGCTTATAAAGAGCATATGCATGCGTTAGGGTTTGAAAATGCGGATGTGATCGTTACAGATCACCATCATATAAATGAGGGTGAAAGTTGCCCCGATGCGGTGGCGTTTATTAATCCACAGCGCCCGAATGATGAGTTTGAAGATAAAACAATTTGTGGATGTGTCGTTGCCTTATTTCTAATGGTGGCGTCACGTTATTATTTTATTCGAGAAGGATTGATCGGTAGTGATGCGCCCCCGTTAGCGCCGTTGTTGACCTATGCATCCTTAGCTACGGTCGCCGATTGTGTTTCATTACAAAGTGAATATAACCGTTGCATTGTGCGTGCAGGTATCAAGGACATTAACAATGAGATCATTCCTGCTTGGTCTGTGTTGAAGCGAAAAATAAACAAACCAGGAGCACTGATCACAACCCAAGATCTGGGCTTTTCTTTGGGTCCAGCGATCAATGCAGACTCAAGAACGGGTGGTGATGGTACGGATGCGATCAACTTTTTGCTAGCAACGAACGAAGAAGATGCCGAGTTTTATTTTAATCGGTTAACATCTCGGAATGATGACAGGAAAACAAAAGAAAATCAAATGCAAGAAGTGGCGATGGCGCAAGCATCTGAGCAATATTACAATGAAGGGCGCCGCGCCTTTACGGTGTACTTACCTCGCGGTAGTCATGGGATACATGGGATAGTAGCCTCTCGAGTAAAAGAGCGCTTTAATTGCCCTACATTGATTTTTAGCCCTGTTGATGTCGCCAAAAAGGTCGGGGCGGATGATCTAATCACGGCCTCTGGTCGTAGTATACCTGGGGTAAATATTTATGAGGCCGTTAATGCGATCAAGTCTGAAATAGATCTTTCTCATGGCGGACACCCAATGGCGATGGGGATGAAGTTGTTAATGAAGGATAAGGCGCGGTTTGGTACCCTTTTTGATGAAAAAATAAAAGAAGAAGCCAAAAAAAGTGGCTTGCCTGATGATTATTTTTACCCTGCTATTGAAATAGATCATTTATTACAGCAGGATGAGCTACATTGGTTGTCATCAATGGATATATTAAAGGAGATCAACAGCTTGGAACCTTATGGTCAACTGTTTGAGTCGCCTATTTTTGCAGTTAACGGTAAACTGACCGGGAAAAGTCGTCCTTTTGGTCAAAAGAAAAATCATATCAGATTATTCTTTCGTGATGCACTTGGGGGGAACCACCAAGCGGTACTTTGGAATTATGAACGCGAGCCTTACTTTCAAGAACTAGCGATTGGCCTTGATTACACGTTTGCGATCACTATTGAGTACAGCTCTTATGAGCAAAGCGGAGTGGCGTTGAAAATAAGCTCAGTCGCGGAAGGGGTTAATTCCGTGCAATATGCCCGTCAGTAAGGGTGAGTTGATAAATAAATTTGAGTATAATTGGTTTTCGGGTAATGCTAAAGGAATTAGCGACAAAAGAGAGGGTATGATGATATTTGATATAGGTTTATCTCATTTTGATGCATTAATGTATCTTGAGCACAATAGAAATATTCCTTCACGGGAAATAATGACCCATGTCCCGAGTGTTCATGGGAAAGCAAGCATGGAAGCCGTTTTAGCAAAATTAAAGCGGTTGCATTTGATAAGTACACCTAACGATGTGCTTTACAGCATTGCTCCGCTTGGTCGGGTGCTTATTGGTAAAGAAAAGCCCAATAAGGCGTTGTCAGACATCTTAAGCGCGAAAGGAGTGGTTTGGCCCGTTAAGCGAATTGATTTAGATCCGCACAGTAACTTCCCACTCGTTGACGAAGAACAGGCGAAAACGAAAAAACCGGTATATACGCCAGCTAAAGTTAAGCAACATAAGCCACAGAAATCATCAACAATAGGCAGCCTTATTACAGCATCACCTTGGCAAGATAAAACGCATGAAAAAATTGAGATTGAAGAGTCGCCTGGGATCGCATTAGCGTTATCAGAAACGGTAGGTGAGCTTGATGCGAAATTAACGGAGCTTTCGGTAGTGTCACCGGTTTATTTGAAGAGTGGTGGCGATGAGCTTTCTGATGCAAAAGAGCACTTTTCAGAAGTTACATCATTAACAAAAGCTGACACAGACACCGCTACTGAAGCATCCAGTACGCCTATTGACGAAAAACAAAACGTTGAAGTGGTTGCCGGGGTTGAAATACTTAATAAATCAACGGAGGATATTGCTGAATCAAAAGATTTAGAGATAGCTACTGTGATCCCGTTAGCAACAGAAGAAGACGAGTTTTCAGAAGAACCCTTGACTGATAACGCCGAAAAAATAGGTGTAGTGAATAAAAAAGACGTGAAGTTAGATCGCACTGAACATACATTCGCAAAAGAGAGCATTGGTGAAAATAAACCAACGGTGACTCTTGCTGGAAAACCAACTACAGAGGATAAGCTTGTGATCGTGATACCTAATATGATTGAATTGGATTTAAGAGACGCTGAATGTATCGTTGTGGGTTATCTACACAATAATGGCGCCACACAGAAAGACCGTTTACTTGGCGAGCTAAAGCGCTTAAATAAACCCCTTACAACAATCGGCTTTGTTGAGATGATGAACGATCTTGACAAAAAAGATCTGGTTAAAAATCAGTTGACTGATGGTAGCTATTTATTGAGAGACGGTGCCAATATCGAACTTGGTTTTGAAAAAGGCCAGCGCGCATTACCGAATGACAAAGCTTTTGCTTTTTCTCCTGATGAACGTTTGTTGATGCTACTTCTTAGCCGTAATAAATACATTTCGTTGCTTATGGCGAAAAAAGCTTTTGAAAGCAAAGGCAGTACTTATAAAAACGAAAAAATTGTCGGCATTCTCAATGGGCTGGTTGCGAGAGGGCTAACGTCACTATCTGGTAATGGTATGTATTGTTTAAAATCATTGGCCAAGGCACTGTTAGGCCTTCGAAAAATGACAGAGAAATTGATGTCTCAAGCTACCGCTGAAGGTACGGGGGATGTGGCGAAAGAACTTTACCCTGACGTCACTGGTGCGCCGAAGACAACAGCCCCCCTCGCGGATGGGCATAAAAAGACTAAAGAGGTAAGCTCTCTCTCTGAAACGAAGGGTGATAATAAAGAAACTGTTGAAGAAACAGCTGAAACAACCGTGAAAGACGTTATGGAGCCAACTGCAGAAATTATTACTGAAACAACTGTTGAACTTGATGTTGGCGCAGTGCATGGTGAAGGTATGATCTCTCAAGCATTAGAGGAAATTGAGCAAGTCGGTGCGGTGATGAAGCAATGGGCGTCTCCTGGGGTTAAGGATTATGATGAGAAAATGCAGGTACTTTCGGAGCTTGCTAACGCATTCCCAAACCAGTTAGGTTTGACTCAGTACTTGGTCGATATTGCAGCGGATCTCAAGCGCCTTGAGCTCTTATCTAAAAAATAAGTACAGCGTTAGATGAAAAAGCGACCTTAGGGGCGCTTTTTTTTATGCGCGTCTATTGTGGGTGATGGTGCGGGTAAAGACGCTTAGCGTCGGTCATTCAAACGTTCGATGCGAATATGTTGTTTTTGTTGCTCGGTATAGTCGAATGGGTGTTTTTACGAATGATTATTGAGTGCAGTAGTAGCGATGCTTTTTGTTACTTTGTTTTTTCCTAAGTACTCGTGATGAGCGCCTTTGTGGTATAGTACCACTTTATTTCGACCTGTTTTTTTTGCGTTGTACAAACAGTTATCAGCCATTTCAAAAACCTTTAAGCCGGTCTGGTCAAGTTTACTGTAGGATGCGACGCCAATGGAAACGGTGACACTTAACGTTTCCTTTGGTGTTTTGAATGGGATCTCCGCAATGTATTTTTTGACCATTAGTGCTATTTCAGCGGATTCACCAAGCTTTTTGTTAGGGCAAATGATCACAAACTCTTCTCCGCCGTAACGGTAAAGATCGCAACCCTCTAGTTTTTTTCGTTCAATAAATTTTTTGATAAGTGATGAAACACCGGCCAACACCCGATCGCCGAATGCATGTCCGTAATTGTCATTAATACGTTTAAAGCGATCAATATCTAGCACAATCATGGTGTTGTGTCCGACAGATTCGTCTTTAGCGGCCTTGTCGAGTTGTTCTACGCGCTTGTCGTATGCTCGACGGTTCGGCGTTTTGGTGAGTTCGTCTGTTAGCGACATGTCTTCGAGTGATTGAATAATATCATTCATTGACTCGTGCTGTTTAATTAAGTTTTTTTGTTGACTGTCTTGTTGTTTTACAACAGACTCTAAATGGCTGAGAGCGCGATTTTGTTTTCTCATATGGAGGGATTGCCGATCAACAATTTTACTAAAGCCCGCTTTCATGCTGCTAACATTGCTAAGGATCATCGCCTTTAACTTATCAGGATCATTTTCTTTTTCAGACGCACTTTTGAAATTATCCATCAACCCCATTAAAGCCGATTTGTCTTTTTCAGACGCGTTTTCGAGTAGGTCGTTATTTTTTAATGTATTGGTTAATACATCATGCATTTGTTTTAACTGTTGATTGAAACTGAGCAGATAATTACTTTCAGCTTGCGTTCGATTGTTTTGAAGCAGGGCTATTTTCCGGGTCGCCGACTCCATTAAATTGATCGCCTCATAAAAATCAACATTGGCTGTTTTTGATAATGTTTCTGCGCGGGTTTTTAGCAATAGTAGCTCTTCATCCTCGGAAAATTCTTTTGATAAGCGTGTCAAAATAGGTAAGAACGACTTGGTTATCTTGCGACTAGACCAACCCACATCACTTGCGACGATGTTGTTTTTTTCTTTTTTTAGGTGAGGGTGCTCTTCACCAACAATGACACTTTCTTTGGCGCGATAACGGCTAACCTCGTTAACAAAAGTACCCATGGTAGAGACGAAGCTGTTTAACATTTCCGCTACCGTTAAATTCCCCCCGATCTCAATGCTTGATATTTCTTTTACTTGATGAGCCGAAAGCGTCTGTTGTTTGCTCAGCCTATTGAGCTCTTGTTTGATGTCCGAAGTTACAATTCGCAACTCAAGAGCTTCTTGATTTTTAGTTTGTCCGATCCCTGCATTGATGACCTTAAGATCTTTTAGCAAAGAACCTGCCGTGGTTGTTTGCTCAACAAGGGATTTTTTCACGTTTGAAATCAGTGTTTTTTGCGCAGGGTGATTTTCTGCCAATAGTGTTAAGGCATGATTAAGAGCACTGTTTGCCTCAGTAATATTGAGAGGGCGCTGTTGCATCGTTGTTGTTGTCATATTGAGGGACTAGTCCGTTACCGTGCGTATTTGTCGTAAAAGATATTGCACAAGCGTTTCGATGTTCACGTCGGGTTGTTCACTTATCCTCTGTAATTTTGAAATGGCATCCGGGTAAAGTTGTCCTGTGATATAATTGATGGATAATACCGCAACATCTAAGGAGGGATCTGTCCAGTTATCTTGATCACTGAGAGAGAGGTTTTTGTGTTTACCTTGCTTAAGTGCTTCTAAATAAGAGAAACAAGTGATCACTGTAAGGGCACTGTAGTGCCAAAAAGACCAATAACCATGTTCAACGACATTGTTTTTGATCTCTGACAAGGCATCAAGAAAAATGGGTTGTGTTTTTTCAAGTTTTTTTAACTGTCCCGTTGACGATAATTCTTCACGTCGACGGATCAAAACATCTAAAACAACTTGCGACATATTACGAATGTCGCGTTGGTTCGGTAAATAACGCGGTTCCACATCATTTTCACTAAGGTGAATTTCTCGACTGATGCGTTCAGATAAAGTCCGTAATGATATGCCCATGGCACTCTCCTTGTATATGATGCGATTATTATACGGGGTGGCGGTCGGAAAGCAACTCTTTTTAATAAAAGTGAGTGAAAAACTTTGTTATAATATGTTATTATAAGAACTGCATCGCGGATGCTCGGTGTGTTTAATTGGTAATGTTATAGTGTTTTACGTAAAATACATTGACTTGTTGGGTGGTGATGTTAAGATTTCAGTAGGTTTGGTGCGCCATGTTTATTGGACTACAAAACTATCGATTGAGTTAGTCGGTGTTGTCTTTCAGTGTTGAACGGCAAGATCTGTGATAAATATGGAGGGTATGAAGATGAGCCAAAGTAAAAAATCGGTCAGTGTAACGGTTGATGTGAACTTAAGTAAGCGTTTGATGCTGTTACGCCAATTGCGTCATAGGACACCCAACTTGGGGAATGAATTAGAGGCTGCTATCAAAGAGCTGTGCGAGAAATACGAAAGTCGCCTGTACTTAAGCCCTACATCCTGGCAGGATGCAAAATCGTGTCCTTCCTGTACAACGGGTGTGTTGTTGATCAAACAGAAACGAAATACGCCGAGCGCAACGCCTTTTTATGGGTGTAGTCATTACCCTAAGTGTTCACATAAAGAATCGGTACCCAGTAAAAACAAAAAATCAAGAAGAGGGTAAGCTCAATGATTGAGATGCAAGTAAAGAAACAATTAAAGGGCGTTACTGTAAGTTCGTTAAAGCGAAAGTTTAACTGGCCCGCCGGAAAAATGCCTACCAGCGCTGGTTTGTGGGTATTGAATCCGTATGTGGCTTCGGGTGTTTCGGAAGCCTTGGTGACTTCGATTAATAATGGACAGTGGTCTATGTCGGTTGATGCCTCGTGGAAAGCGTTAAATGGTGATGGCGATCTGGTTGCTATGTTTGCTTTTCCGGTTCAAAAAACAGAATTACTCTGGTTAGGTAAAACAGCAAGTAAAGAAATGTTAGAACTTATTGAAAATATTTATTTTACGGTGGTGCTTTCCGATTGGACATTCGTTGAAGATGGTGCTCAGATAAAAGGGCATATCGATACCACCGCTTCTGGGGAAAACGGTATTGTTGACTTACTGGTTAGCTTGTTGGCTTATCGTATGGAATGTCACAATAAGTACCACACACCAGGAGTATAGCGTTGTTAGCCACCATAAAAAAAATAAAATACCATAATGAGCTTACTAATTGGGCGGTGATCCAGTTTATTGACGAGGAAGGTGCCACTTTTATCGGTGTGGGGGATATGGGGCCACAGTACCCCGGCTATTGCTTACGTTTAAAAGGTAAGTGGGAGCCAAACAATCGAGGCGGCGCTGATCAGTTTAAAGTCAGTAACTTTGAGGTGCTACCGCCAAAATCTGAAGAGGGGATTTATTTGTTTTTAGCCTCTGGTTTATTCAAGGGGATGACGAAAAGCATTGCCCGGAAATTGGTGGATGAATACGGCTCAAAGACTTTGTCATTACTCGATACTGATATTAATATTCTCAGCACGATCCCCGGCGTTGGGGCTAAAACGTTTATAAAAATAAGAGACAGTTATAGTCAAACCAAACCTCAACAAGAAAAAGTATTTACCCTGATCAATCAATACGGCTTTACCTTTACCGAAGCCTTATTGATCGTAAAAGTTCACCCAGAGCGGACCTTGAAAATGCTGGAGACATCACCTTATGCGATGTACCGTAAGTTACATAAGATCCCGTTTGTTCGCTTTGACCAGGTGATGATGGCCGGCGGCTATCCGCCTGCAGATAAACAGCGGATCCGCGAAGTTATTTTGCATAACATGAAAAATAGCTTTAAATTTGGTCATACAGTATCAAGTTATGGGCAAGTGTTAAATGACGCAACCGCGTATTTAAAACAAGATCCCTACCTTGTTGACACAGAGTTGAATTGGTTGATTTTAAAACGCCGTTTGTGGTGTGTTAAAAGCAATGGTGAGTGGGTGTTGCAACCCATGTGGATTTACGCGGCAGAAAAAGAAATTGCAACGCGTCTCTCGTTGATTGAACAGACCCCCGCTGAAAAAGAACTTTTTTTTGATCCAAACGACGAACGACTAGATAAACTAAAAAGCCATCAGAGACGAGCGGTTGTAGCCCCTTTTAAACATAAAGTGTCTATTGTTACGGGGCGACCAGGTGCCGGAAAAACCACATTATTGCGAACGATGTTAGACTTGATCGAATCGCAAAACGTTTCCGTGCTCGCAGTGTCGCCGACCGGGAAAGCTGCTCAGCGTTTGAGGGAAGTGACTGGGCGAGACTGTAGCACGATCCATCGAGCGCTTGGGGCAACGTATGCAGCGGATGAATATGTGTACAATGATCTGAACCCTTTAGAGGTCGATGTGGTGGTTGTGGATGAAACATCCATGCTGGATACCATCATGACGAAAGCGTTGTTGAGGGCGATCCCTTATACGTCACGCATCATCCTGATCGGAGACGTCGAGCAATTACCATCGGTCTCGGCAGGTGCGGTGTATCGTGATCTTATTGATAGTCAGCGTTTTGCCGTTTATTGGTTGACGGAAGTATTGCGGATCACCAAAGATGATGGCTCTTTACCGACTCCATTGATCGTCTCTGGCCAAATACGTGAAGGCTATTTCAACAGTCCGCCTAATGATGAAGAATGGGCTTATTTCCCCACGAAAAATGATGCCGATACCCGAGGGATGATCACCAAAACTGTTAATGATCTTATTGCTAAAGGGGTGGGGTATAACGACGTACAGGTGTTCGCGCCAATGAATAATGATGAGATGGGGGTCGATGGACTTAATAAATTAGTCAAACGGTGTTTTTACCCAGACGGATCTGATCATATTGAAGTAAATGATAAAGTGATGCAGCGCGAGAATAATTATGATCTGGGTGTGTTTAATGGTGACATTGGCGTGGTAAAAGAGATTTATGATAATGAAAAAACGGCGGGAGCGGATGATCCGGTGATGATGATGGAGATGGCCGGGAGTGAGGTCGAATACACCAAACGAGATCTCTACAATGTCAACTTGGCTTACACGATCACGGGACATAAATCACAGGGTTCTGAGTATCCCTACGTGATCATTGTTATCCCTGATCACCATTTGTCCTTGATGGACCGCTATTGGCTCTATACTTTGGTGACGCGGTGTCAAAAGAAAGCCTATATGATCGGTAACCCTGGCGTGATCGCTCAAACCGTAAAATCAGCGCGATCTCATCAAAGACGGACTTTGCTGCGTGATCAACTTGCGCGTTTTATTCCCCAATCAAATGTTGTCGTGAAATAGAAAAAATGTGATACAATTCGAAACTGAGGATAGCAATTTATAAAGGGACTGATATGGAAATCACTGATAGTGTTGCAAAGCTGATGGCTCAGGACTTTAGTGCCCAACACATCACCCATTTGCAAGACTGGTTACAGCGTTTTCCTGATTGCCCTCAGATCTTAGAAAAGCATTTAGATGTTCCCATTTTAAAATACGCTATGGCTGAAAATCAATGGTTATTGGTTGCTTACTTGCTGCGTTTACCAAACGTCCCACAGAAAGCCCTGCAGGTGCAAACGGGACAAGATAACCCTCACGAAATTTGCCCGCTACTTTTACAGGCACATATGCACAGTTTGCCTGGTTCTAAAAAAGAATTGTTAACCTATTTGCATGAGCGGATCTCCTTATGATGATGTGGCGTATTTTACTCGTTACGTTCGTTCTTGTGGTGGGGAGTGCCCCAGCAATGGCCGTATCGACACAGGATGAAACGATTTCATCTTGTGGGATAAAAGAGGACGACATCATTCCAGGCGACGGGACTATTTGTAAAGAAGATATTGCCTTCGGGATGTTGTATGAATTGTTCCCGTCCATTATGGAATCCATTAATCCGCTATTAGACATGACGCCGTTAAGCCAGGTGAGCGAAGGAACGCCAAGCATTGAGTCGTTGCGTGGTGAGTATTACGGAGATAAAGTTTTTTTTGTGTTGTTTGATCTATTTTACGATCTGATTTTAGTTTGTATTGCCATCTACATAGGGTTGATCGGTTTTAATGCTGGACTGAGAATGTTAAAGGGTGAATCGCTTAGTGAAGAGTCACCTACACGCGACTCTACCCGTTCTTGGGTCGTCGGTGCCGGCATTGGTGGCGCTTTTTTACTGCCGTACAAACAGTTTTTTCTCGGACAAGTTATTGTTTTTTCATTAGGGGTTGCGTCACTTTCGATGGCCAACTTTGTCTTGAGTCTTTTTCTCAGCAGTCAGGAGGCAATGTTTGAGCAAAGTACTCAAGGAGTGTCTCAGGTTTTTGCTGAAAATGGGGTTAATGAAATTAAGCGTCATGATTATTTATCAGACAGCTACTACCGTTATTTAGTCAGAATGGAGCTTTGTCGCCGTGAGACAGCAGCTTATTGGTTGACAGCAATGGCACAAGACACGGAAAGTCCGGAGGATTTAAAGTCATGGTATCAATGTGCGTATGGTAACGATGGTGCGTATGGTGATAGCACAGGAGTGATCAAGAGCCAAGAAGTTCCATTTGTTTGGTTGGCTTTTGAAGAGTCCTCTACCCCTCTGGCTGAAGATTATATTAACCGAACCGTGTCGAATGTTTCTTTTTTAATTGCTAGCGCCGCGGCCCCGCAGTGTGATGTGATTAAAGACGCCCCTCAAGTTAATTATTCGTGTGGTTCTATTGATATACACCAACCGAACTGGAGCAATAACGCCTTCATTCAACTTATGGGTAAACGGGTGTTTTTATCCGCTATCGCTCGTTTAACTAAAGGGTTAAAACCCGGAATGTCTGGTCCAGCCATAACCGGTTTTCTTGAAAGTGAATGGGGCACTTTTTACCGTGCGGTGGAAGATGCGAATCACACGTTAAATGAATCGATGGAGGATTTTTTATCATTGACGAATCGTGCTGATGCCACCGATGAACAGTTAGCATCATACCGTCAGTATGAAAAAATCAAATTAGATAAGAGTCAAAAATTAATCAAACAGCTTTCTATTTACTTTCATCAAGAGGCGATGAACATACTGACCTTTGGTAATGTTTGGCATCGCCGTAATAAAGTCGATGACGAATGGAACGATTGGGCAAAGTTATCAACACACAGCAGTATGGACGGACTGACTCATCATTTAAGTAAAGCAAGAGAGATCGCAGATGCTGTTGAGAGAATACAGTGTTTAGAATTAGGTAATAGTTTGGGTAGACCCAAGAAAGCACTCGCTTTTTTACAAGGCGAAACGGTTCAGATGAGTGAGGGGGCACAGTTTCGATGCCTTGATATGGACGCGGGGGTTGTTATCGAACACGATGCCTTGCATGATAGCGGTGGTGAAGGCTTACGTCAATATGCTGTTGCGAGAATGGACGTACTTGCGGACGAGTTGAAAGTTCTTTGGCAACGCACTGTGATTGAACATTCTGCTCAGCGAAAAGGGATTGAAACGGCTTACCTCAGCTCTGTTGAAAGTATAGAAGGCGGTAACTGGTGGCTTAAAATGCGTCAGGAAGGTTACCTCTCCGTTGCTAGTTATGCCTTTAAGATGAATGATGCTATCCAATCGCTGAAAATTGGTGTGCGCCAAATTGTTAATCATTATAGTTTAAAGTCCCCAGCGTATGATGCGCGATATGTGAGTAATGATCTAGCCAATGATGAGGTGTTTGAAAGTGACTTTCCGCTCTATATGTATGGCGATCAGGCGTTGCATGATACGCGACCTAAAGGGAGAACAATCGATCCCTTTGTGGATAATAATCATTGGATCATGGGGCAAGTTCAACAATTGAGACAGCCTAGCTTAAATCACGGAGGGCTTGAAGACTGGGGTTCTATTTTACAGTTTTTTAAAATGCCCTCGGTGATGGGGTTGGGCGTTAATGGAGAGAAGGATGAGGAAGCCTGCTTGACAGAGGCGTCACGTTGTCCTTTTCCTTTGCGTGATCCCCTGGTGGAGTTAAATCAATTTGGCCATGACTTGGTCAATGTTGCTATTAGTTTTTATTCACTGATGGTCACCAAAGAGCTTTTGGATATAGGGATTGATGCTACCAGAGTCACTTACAAAACCAGTAGTGGACTGAGAAAAGGTCTAGGTGACCGTTTAGCGATCACTGAAAGTAGTAAAACGGGGAAAGGGCTTAAAGTAACCAAAGGTGCGTTTAAAATTCTCGGTTCACTGGGGGGGGCAATGTTAGGGCAAGCGGATGTGCTTTTTGAAATGTTGTCAGGGATCATGCTCTTTGTTTTAGGGATAGGCGCTTTGCTGGCTTATGCGTTACCGCTATTACCGTATATGTACCTGTATATGGGGTTTATTACCTGGATCACCGTGCTGGTGATGTCCTCTTTTTCCATTTTGTTGTGGACACTTTTTTGGATCCGTTATAAAGAAAAACAAGATCTTCTGAAAAAAGCAGGTTATCACTATGGTTTAGAGTTATTGTTTAAACCGACGTTTAATTTATTGTCGGTTTTGTTTGCTTGGTATTTTTTTTATGGTGTGGCTTTTGTTATCAATATGATGTCGCACTGGGTATTTGACGTACAGATTGGCGGCATGTCTGATGGCGGTTTTTTTCGTTCTTACATCGACCCCATGTTCACTTGGCTCATGGTGTGTTTTGTTTATATGGTGGGGTTGCGGTACGCTTATAAGCTCATGGATACGTTAACGATGGAGCTTTTGCAAAAATTAGGCGTCGATAAATCAAAAGATAATGATAAGATGAGTGCCTTGATGAAAACGGTCTTGTTTGATATGGCCAAAGGAAAAACGGATCAAATGAAAGGGGCTATGGATAACGCGAAAGATAAAAAAATGTCGGATATGCAAAATAAGTTGAATGACGCTTATCAAAACACAAGAGATATTACGAACGCAACGAAGAGGGGGTAAGGATGTTTTTACGTTATTTTAAAATTGCTTTGACCCTGTTTTTCGTCTTGACGAGCACGTCTCTGTTGGCGGAAGAGAGTGATGATTCGTCTATAGACTTGCATGCCGCCCGTGAGCGTGTGATGAGTAATACGTCTCATCAATTTATTTATGCTTTTTTTGGTAAAGAATTGCTGCTCCACTATATCAATAATAGTGATGATGAAGCGCTGTTGAAAGATACCACAAAATCGGAACTAGCGCACCTATCAAAACCCTTTAACAGTAAGGTTGGCTTGCTTATTCGCATACTACTGTCCGTTATCTATTTCGCGACGATCGGTTATTTTATCGTGCGTCTGCTGTTTTTTGGGATGGAAATGGGTTGGTTGGCACAACGAAAAGGCTCTACGCATTTAAGCAAAGAGGAAGTCCGTGCTTTTTGGGTGAAATTGTTATTAGTGGGAGGGCTTGTGTTGATCCCCTTGCGTGTGGGTGGCGGCTTGTCGGTTAATGTTTTTGATGCATTAGTTTTTGATTTGTTGGGGCGCGCTCACAGCTACGGAGATGAAGCAGTCTCTGAACTGGTCTTATCACAACAGCAAAGTATGCTGACAGTAAGGATCCCGGAGGCAAATGGAAAAATAGATGCGGGTGTGGCACTAAATACCTTTATGGCCTGCGTGCGTTTAGATAGTTCTAGGCACAACAGCCAATCTAGCATAACAAAAGCGTTAAAGCTGTATGCGACGGATAGCGACTCATTGATAAAAGGCGTTCTGTCAAGCGGTTCCTGTCATCTCTCCGTACAGTTCGGTTACGACACAAAATCAGATGAAAAAATTGAAAAAATGCGCACCGAGAGCCCTGGTCTGGCGGGGGTAATGCCTAATATGTTTACCTCTGCACAAAAAGAGGTTTTTAGAGATATTTTGATAAAAACGCTTAATAAAGCAAGTCAGTACAGTGATATTTTTACTCGACCAAAAATGGCACAGAGCTCTGGAGGGTGGAGTGATCCCGTACGATTGTCGGAAGAGTTTGTGATGCGACCATGGACTCGGAATGTACGCTCTGAACGCGAATTGGCTAAGTGGGAGCTGCAGTGTTTAGACTTTGATCAAGATATGGCTCATAGCACCATAACGAAGGATGATCGGTTACTGCATTTCTACATGACATCACGTTGCCTTTCTTACCAGATCACCAAAGCGTTACTCTATCCGGAGGGCGTTTATGATGGGATCGATGTTTTTTTAACGAACCAAGTGTTAAAAGATAGAGCTATGCCGTTGTGTGTTGATTCACTCTCCTCTATTTCTGACGGGCCGGTAGGTACATACAAGCTCAGTGCAGAAGCCCCGTTAAGTCAAAACATTGATCAATACTTATTGGAAACCTGTATTAGCCGCGTTTGCTCAGCAGGCTCCTTGCGCAATGGCGGGTTGTACGCCTGTACAAATAGTTTGGATTTGTATGAACGGCGCTTGTTTGATCATCAAATAAAAGATCGTGGTATTATGATGCTTGGGTTTTACATGTACAACCTCTTTTCAGCCAGTGAGCCGTCTTCATTTTCAAAGGCTATTTACAACAATTTAGTTTTTTCCTTTAGTCAAGAACAACCAGCGTTACCCGCGAGATCGGGTGATAATAATGTATGGGGAACAATACCGGTAACCATCCCCCCACTAAGGGATGATCACGATAATCAATGGTTAGTGCAATATTCGTTGTTTAACGGTTATGACTCAGGGGCTGAAGCGGCTGTGTTAAAACAAGTAAAACCGTCGGTTAAAATGCCCACGATGAACGCGTTGGTGGATCTCGAACGCTTAACCACGTGCCTGCGAAACCCCTTGCAAGTGGTAGATGATTTGGTTTGTAAAAACATCCCTCAGGAATTCAGTCAATTTGGGATGAATATTTTTCGGTTGACGGTGGGGTTGAAAACGTTATTGGTTGCTGGTGACACGATTAAAAGAGTCGGTTTCGCGGCAAAAGACGAAATGACAATCTCCGAACGCGGCAAGGTCAAAGGGGCTCTCAAAATGCTCAAAATGGTAGTGGGCCCAGAAGCCACTAGCGGTGCAATGGGGGTGTTACATGATCAGCTGGCAAACAGCTCCTTTTCCATGGTGGATGAGTTTTCTGTTTTAAACTCTGGTTTTTTACGGGAATGGTCAACTGCAGGGAAAGTGATATTGGGTTTTGTGACCGTTGTTGCGGGCACAAGTAGCGTGGTATCGGGTTTTATAGATACGCTGTTGTTATTATCATTAGGGATAGGCCTGGCGTTGGCCTTTGTGATCCCACTCATGCCCTTGATCATGATCCTTTATGCCCTAGGTAAATTTGTTTTTTTATTACTGCGGGTATTGTTACTGTCAGGGTTTAAATTAGTAGATGTTATTTTTGAAACAGAGCAAGAGCTATTAAGCGAGGGGTTGGATAAGCTGTGGGCAGATTGGCTCGCATTATTTCTAAAACTTCCTTTAACTGTTATTGGCGTCGTGCTAGCTTGGTTGATGTCTAATGTTATTATTGCCCATGTGATGGGGAAGCTGGACATGAACTTACTTCTTAACTTAGGAGAAAACAAAAGTTTTACCGGCTATTTTGATGCTGTTGTGGTATTGATTCTATCCTTTAGTATTGTTTATATTATTTACAACATGGTCTTGACGCTTATTGAATCATTTTATGATTTTACGGTTGAGTGGGTACTTGGCACGATGGGGCAAGCGCCTTTAAAAGATAATTTAGCGATAAAATGGCAAGACACCGGACAAGTGCTAGGTCAATTAGGTCGAAGGGGGTAACGTGAAACGTAACATAACTCAGCTGTTTTTTTACCTCTGTCTTTTATGCATGATACCATTAGCCAGTGCAGAAGACGAAATGGCGACCTCTTTAGATCTTGATGATGTTTGCGTACAGAAAATCCTCAATATGCCAGAGGGAATTTTTCAAGGTAGTGAAGGCACTGGGGGCAGTGGTCAACGCAATGCACTCCTTGACGCACTAGAAAAATGTAGTGAACTTCGTCTTGCGGATGATCTGACGATACAAATGCTTGGCTTATTGGTCGGGGATGGGTTTTATGAGGTTATGGAATTTGGTGAGTCAACGATCAACCTCATACGTGACATAAACGGGCTCAGTCGAGTGAGTCATGGCATGGAATCCACTGATGGTGTTTTTTCATATTTTAAACCATTACACGCTGTCTTTGAAGCCGTTAACTGGTTTTTCTTCGGCGCCTTTTTACTTTTCCTCGCGGGAAATCTGTTTTCACAAGCCTTGAATTGGGGTAAAGGTAATTTGAAGGTGGATGCAAAAAAATGGTTCAACCGCCATGGTGTTAGTGCCGGCGCGGTAAGTTGGATGATGTACCCCATGGTGGGCTGGATGACGCCGCTGCAATTCGTGGCCATCGGGATCATTGTTGTTTTTGTCGTGTTAAGTAAAGTATTGGTCTCCGCCCTCTTTCTTGCCTCTTTCATGGGGGATGTAGCGATAGAAGTAGCCCCCGATATTCGTGCTTCAATTATGGACAGTGCGGTGCAAACGAGCGTCATTTACATTTGTGATCTTAAGGAGCGTGAAGAGCTCATTAACGGGATACTGTCAGGTATAGATAGCCCGATTCGAGCGGATCTAGAAAGAGACCCATTATTTTCTTGTTTGACGTCAGCAGCGGCCGATCCGGTTTTAGGCAAAGCCAGAGATGCCGGTCGGGGATTAGTCTCGATTCCGGTTACCTTACCGAGTGTTAACCAAACGTATCAATGCTACAACCTTTACGAAGAGCATGCGCGATCGTTAGATTTGTCGCCACCAAGCACGTGTGGTTCCGTGAGTTTGACCATCCCCGGGGAACCCAGTAATACCAATGCGACAGAACTAGGGTTAGCACAAATATTCATTGACGACACCACCCAAAATATTTTAAGAGAAGCCGCGATTATCTCAAATGAATTTGATTGCAGGAAACAGCTAACGGCAAACAGTAGCGCTGCGGATCATAATGATGCAGATTGTTTAAACACCTCCATTAATTCGGCGGGTTATCGTTACAGTTGGGTGAAGAATGACGACGTTGGGATTGAGCAACTCGGGCATTACGATCGTTTGTTGACCGATGCAGGTAAAGAGATCATGCGGGAGCGCTTGCAACAAAAAAAAGTGGCAGCACAAGATGCAGTTTTGACGCTCCTTAACGACCCCGTTCAGCAGAAAAACATGAAAGAATGGATGGCATCAGCGTTAGCCGGCGCGTTGATCGATCCGGCCTTGGCGGGAGCAGAAGAAGACATTAAAGAGCTGGTATTACGAATGAAACGTGGCGGAATGTTGTCGGGTGGTGTTTTTTTCTCCTACCTGTCGGGCGACATTAAAGATAATGAATTGATGACTTTGATCAAAGGGATTTACCGAGCAACCTCTGAATATGGTATGTTGGTTGATATTGCATCTTCTGTAGACGAAGCGACAAATGCCAGTGGTCGCCGTGCTATTTTTGAAGAAGCGATCCCCGAAGAATACCATGCGATCAAAAGTGTGTTGCCTCGTCCTAGCATCTATTTGGGGCAAATGGATTGTTGGTTTGATCAAAGTGCTTGCACTACGGTCTCGATAAACCCATTTACCCAGCTGTCAAAAGAGGGGGTACGTATGCTACGCGAAGGACTTGTTGGTGTCAGTGTTACGTTTGGTCTCACTCAAATATCAAAACAAGACCCAACTAATTTCAAAAAATATGGACGTCCCATGCTTTATGATGTTATTGGCTTGTTTTATGTTGTTTACGCGATGCTAGGGTTGTTTTTTGCGGTATTAATCCCCCTCGTCCCTCTCTTTCATGTAATGGCTCTTATCATTGGTTGGGCGCAAGAGGTCATTAAAACGTTGATTGGCTTTCAGCTGACCTTATGTATGTCACCAATGGGGGGACAAACACGCCAGCTATTTACGGATGAAGTCCGTGCTATGGCCAAACATGTTGTTGGGTTAGGGCTCTATTTTATGTTTATTATGCTGGGCGTGATTGTGGCATTTTTGATGTTTTGCTTTTACTTTGCGATGAATGTGTTGCTTGTCGGGGCTATGTCATATGCAGTTACCTGGAGTGGTGCAACGAACAGTATTGAGAGTTTTGCTATGGCGGCGGTTTATGACACGGTCTTGTGTATTATTTTATTTATTGAGATCAAGGCTTCTTCAAAATACATCCATCAAATCCCTGCAGAGTTAATGAGTTATTTTGAAGTTGATGTAGAGAGTTATGAAGCCACAGGTGATAGAGTGCTTCAAGAATTAAGATCAAAGGTCTTACCTCAAGTGTCGAGCTTTATGTCGAACCCAACGTCCATGATAAAATAAGGCCGTTACACGTTGGTTTTGCACTTTACTTAGGGTGTTATAGGTATTAAAAAAGCGCCTTTTGCGCTTTTTTAATAGAGGGCTATAAATCTATCATTGGCTCGAACTGAAGGTAGCCCAAGTGACTGCCCCGAGCAAGCGCTTTTTTGTTTATTTTAAAACTGAGTTCAAAGCTACCCAGTCCTTCGATAGCCACTATTTTTCTCTCTTGATAGGTGATGCGTAAAATATTTTTAAACAACACATGAAAGAGATACGCCAAATTCCCCCCAACGCGCAACTCCTTGTCGTAGCGAGATTTGTTTTTATTGGCCAACTTCCCCATGTCTTTTAGCATGGTTAAGAAATGAGGGTGTTTGGAGAGGACGGCTTGAAAATATTGTGTTAAGTTATCCGTTACACATTCATTAGATTCTTTAAACTTTTGCGTGACATTTCTCGCTGAAGATGAGGCACTACAAGAAACAAAAAGTTTCATGTCTTGCTCGCAACCTACTTGTGATTGCCACTTTAACGACCAAAAGTTCAAAAAGACAATCTGATCTTTTTTGTTGCGTTTAGCGTCGATGATTTTTTCTTTTAAAAACTCCCCTAGCAGATCGGTGAATTCACCCATCAACCCCAACAGGTTCGCATGTGTGTCATGGGCTTGTTGTTGTTTGATCTGTTGTGTGAACTTGTTGATGCAAATGACCGTCGACATAGTATAAGCCTTATGGGTGTAATTTATATTTCAGAGATTTGGCCGGAACGGGGCCAAAATGACGGCTATCAATACCAACCACGCGGTTGTCTGACAGGGCAAAATAATGATCGTCGGGCACTGTAAAGGTCACGGTTCCAACTGTCTGGTCGGTAATGTGTTTTCTTTGTGCTTTTAGCCAAGGGTAATTAAAAACGAGATCCGTGAATGACTTTTGTTTTGCGTCCCCGTCAAAACTCTCGTCCGATGCTTGGTATATCGGGTATTGCGTATCCCCCGCGGTAAACAAATATGGGTGTGAGGCAAAGGTAGCTCCGACCGAGTCTTTATGGCTACTTTTTAGTGAAAAAGACTTATGATCCGTTGTGGAGCGATAATTAATCGCTTGGCTGTTTATTTGAAGTAATTGGCCATCACGCAAACGAAAGGTCAACGTATCTCCCGGGGTGCCAACAATACGTTTTAAATAAGTATTTCCGTGGTGTTTAACTTCTGATGGGCCAAGTAGCGATTGGTCAATAGCAAAAATATCATGGGTTTGAGGTGAATCAAACCAACGTTGTGCTAATAAGCTGTCGTGAGGCTTTATGCTAGGTGTCATTGATTCTCCTGATACGTTAAGTACCGGGTAGAGCCATGATGCAGAAAGGATGGTAGCTGTTACCACACCTAAAATTATACCGCCATTTACTAACCATTTTTTAGATAACATGAGCAATCCAAGTGCACGCACAATTGCGTACTTAAATGAAAACAAACTTACCCAAATGGTTACAAGGCGTAGGTAAGGTGTTTGCTCGGCATTGCTCTATACGCGAACTAACTTTTATAACTATCATGTATTATAATAAAGCAAAAGGTATTTTGCAACCTTTTTTTTGACAGTTAACTGTTTTTTATATATTGGGTTAGATCTCGCGTAATCTGCGGTGTGTCAAAACGCTTAATGGGGAAAAAATCGATTTTTTGATCGGTGAGTGTTTCATAAAGCCAATCGGGATCAACATACATGAACTTGGTTAACAAGTGAGCAAAAACCGAACAGTATAAAGTACCATGCGAGGAAAAGATCTGTTCATATTGATTAAAGGAAAGCGTTTCCTCCCCTTTGTTAAGTTGGTAGGGGGTGGGTAAACAAAACGTGATGTAATGGGCAAGTTCATGTAAGAGCACGTAAGGGTTCATTGCCCACTCTGCGATGATCACAAGTCTCATGCCGCCAATAGAGATGGGCTCAGGTGGCTTCTCCCCGATCGTCTCGTAATTATCATTATCGAGATCGTGAAGCCAAGACCATGCCCCCAATTCTTCTTCGCTACCGTCGTCTTTATCGGGGGTGATGGCCTCAGCCCCTTTAACCTGTATGCTGAAAAAACAGGCTTTCCCTTCCGCTTTAAACTCAAGAATGATCCACGGGAGCTTAACGTAGTTGAGTACATTTTTCATGAGAGTAATTAACTCATCTTTTCCCGCGCAATTTTCTGTCGGTAAAATTTCACGTTGAAAGTGGTAAACTTCATCCACCTGAGGATCTTCCAAAGTATATCGAGCCATCCAACGACTGTCACCGCCACTACCTTCGAGCATGGCGAACAGTTGGGATTGCATAGCGCCTGAAACGGCGGTGTGAAGTGTATGGGTTTTTAAGTTGCGTTTAGGGGGGGTTAACCCTGTCCAAAAGGGGTTTTCTATCGTGACATGACTTATTTTTCCCGCACCTGTGAGTCTTAACAACTCAACCCGTTGAGTTTCTGCGAGATCAACCGAAGGGTGCAGAAGCATACCAACCCCGCCTTTGTTAGCGAGGTAGTAAGGGTGTGACACCAATTTGCTCAAGGAAAACATCGCGGCCGATTGACTATTAAACGAACGTTTGCTTAACGGAATGAACGTCTCCTTACTTTTGATCGCAGGGGTGTTTAACGTGAACAAGGAGGGGAGTATCGCATTTTCTTCCTCACCTGGGGTAAGTTCACCCCCATCCTCTTCATCTTTTGTTTTGATTTTACAGAGCGTTCCGTATAACATAGGGTATCAGCTTTTTAGATCACAGTGTGCTCGATGATAGCACACGCAACAAGGAGTGTTCTGCCGATATGCGTATTTTTGAAAAATTAGGCTTTAAGGTCAAAAAAACAACGTTTGAAAAAGTCATGGATCCTGAAGTGGCGGCTAAGCTCGATGCGATGAGAGCTCGGCGGCAAACACTCTACCGGAAAGACTCGATGGAGACCGCGGCGCTTTATGCGGATTGGTTGCCAACAACATTGTTTGACACGCTCCTTGCGGTGCATGATTATCAGTGTGTCATGTGGGGAAGTCGAAAGTTCGGCCGCCTGCTCAATCTTTGTCGAAATATTTTAGACATAGAGGTGCACAAAGAAAACGCCGTATTGACAAAGGACGATAACGAATCCGTGTTAAAACTGCTTTTTTGGATCTGCTTACTTTACCCTATCCCGATAAAGCATTATTTAAAATGTAAAGACGTCGAAGGAAAATGGCGTCCGCAATTTGAACAATGGTTATCTTCTGCAGGCGTTTTAACGGAGGATGAAATATCCTTGGTGATGCACGGTGTGTTTGAAGGGGTGGATGCCGATGCCGGTAACCCCGTGCTGGATATTTTTCATGATGCGCTTCGCATTGAGGAGATCCAATTCGACATTCAACCTTGCCCTAAAGAATGGATGCGCACAGAACTTGGGGCGAACCCGGTATTTTTAGTTAAAGCAAGAAAAGACAGTTTGGGTAATGTTTCTCCGGCCTGGCTTGAGTTGTTACAGGTGCACAAAAAGAGTGAAGCGTTTGTGGATGTTATTTTGGCGAAAGAGCGTAGAGAAGTGATGGAAGACGATGGTATTATGTAAAACGTAACTGCCCTTTTTTTGTATAGAAAAACCCCCACATCTTAAGCAAGAAGCGGGGGTTTTTATTAGCTTTATTATGAGTGGTTCGCCGACTCTCCCTAAGCAGGAGAGTCGCCTATGCTATGCTTCTTGCAAGACTTCATTTAATTGCGCGCCAAACTTTTCAGGCGGCTGATTCGACGAAAGATAAAGCGAGGTAAACAAATCGGCCGAATGATGTAAGATCGGTAGTAAGGAAGCAAACTCTTTGGCTAATAACTTTTCCATATCCGTAATGTTATAAAAACGATCGCCCATTTCATCACTGAGCAAGGCGCGAACCGCATCGTTGTAAATCGATAATGTGTCCACAATTTTAAAGGCAATATTTCCCTCGACCGCTTTAGTATCATACGTGAGACCAACGGTACCTTCTTCACACAGGGTCCCTAGTGCTTCAGGGTGTGTTTCTCCGTAACGTTCGAGTAAAGACGGTTTATCCAACTCACCATTCACGCGAATGCTGTTGAAAATGAGTTCTTTTTCCACCGAGAAATCTTGAAGCATTATGAAAAAAGAGCTTTTTTTCTTATCGCTCATGAACAGATCAACCGAGTTTTTGAATTTCATTGTTTGTGTAGTTACGTCACGACTGCGAAGCTCCGCAGTGGTCGTGGGTTCGACGGGACATTCGAGATCATCTTTTGTTTCACTTTGCTTTGCGTAATACTCAACCAATGAAGATATGTTATACGCTCCAACGGCTTTAGTGAGGGTCATTTGATGATTTGTGTAGGGTTGGGTGTACAGCCGCTCGCTATTGGCCATTTCCGTTAGTGGAGCAAGTGTTGGTGCCGTTTCAGGGTGGCGCTCCTGGATTGTTTCGGACACACGGGTGCTTAACTCAAAGAAAGCGCGCATGGCATCTTTTGTGCGATGATTACTTTTGGCTAACACGCGTCCGGTTTCAACATCAAGGTACACGAAAATATCACTGACCTTCGTTAATAACGGGATGGAGTCGGGGTTGTTTTCTTCGTTCATTCTTTCAAGAATTGTTGTTTTTGCCTGCTTAAAAGAGATCGGGTCTTCGTTTATCGTATGAAGATCAAAAAGCTTTCTTGCTAAGGTGTTTATGTATTTTGAGCAAAAAACAAAGCGGGTGTGGCGGAGTTTGATAAACACTCCTTCCAAGGCACCGTTATCTTTATTCAAAAGGAACGGCGAGTGACCGATACTGATGTGTGGCGCAAAGGTAAAGTATTCTTTTTCTTCATCTTTAGGGGATGAAAAATAAAGCCGATAGGGATCTTCGGTCAAATCAATTTTTTTCTTACGCACTAAGTCAGAAAGTCGTTCGCAAAGCGTTCCGATGGCGTGAGTTATTTTGGTAAATGTTTCCGGTTCTTCTCGACCTAAATCAAGAGAAAAGACAACGTAGTAGGCCTTCATGGCCGACAAGAGCGGTTTGAGTTGGAATTTAATCACCTCATTTGACATAAAACTTCCTTTATTCTGCGTTTTGTTATGTGTGAAAGTAAAAAATACGCGATTTTCACCCTAATTTCAAGTAGAAATTTCACAAAAAAGTACGGTAAGCATCGGAGCGGGTAAGATGTGATATGATATTTGCATGAATCGAAGACAGCAAAGGAGCATGTAATGACTTCATATAACCCAACGGTAAACCAATGCATAGGAAGTGCAACTAACCAAGGTTATCGTTTAGCAACGAAGCCTGACAGTGGCTTACCTAAATACATAGATGAGCCCAATGCTCACCAAACGGATTTTGTACTGTATAACGACAAAATTAAATCAATGGTTTCGGGCAGTGGCGGGTTAGAGAATGATCTGGCTGAAGGTCAGTCTAATTTATTTGTTTTTTATGCTGTAGACAATACGGTTGATGATAAAACGATCAATGTACTCAATGATCTGGGCTTTTTATGGCCAGACGGAAATGATGGGCATTACGGTTATATGGCGATTGATGTCAACAAGAACCTGGAGTTGCAGTTGATGGTGCTGGAGGAAATGAAATTGCCTCATAAGCCTTTCCCCACCCATGACAATGCGATGAGCATGTATCCGTTAGAATTAGATTCACTGGATGATATGTCACGGGGTAAAAAAATCGCAGAACTTGGGTTAAATGATGTGCTCGATGTTAAAGAGGAACATCACCACATTGTTTTAGACGGCAAGGCGGTGCCGATGGATTCACTGTCAACGCCGGAAAACAATGGGGTTGATCGCAGTATGTCTGCTGGGATGAGAATGACCCATTAGGTATAATATAACAAAGCTTTAAATAAAAGTTGCATTTGTTGTTAATCGCTTTATAATGATAAGGCTTCCCAAAACAAATTGGGGTTAACAACAACCTACACTATTTACATAGGGTATTTTATGAAACTTTTAATGATTGCACTGACACTGGCGCTCGTCGCGTTGCTGTGTCAAACCACTACTGATCCATTTGGGGTCAAATTCAAGTTATCATCACTTTCTCCGCTAAAGGCTGAGGAAGTGCATTCTGGTACCACCTCTGAGGTTGACGGCTTTGCTCCTGCCGCGCATATTACAATGCAGTGGGATGATGGGGCAGTCGGTGATACGGGGGGGAGCCTGATCAGTATTGAGCGTATGCACGCCAAACTGGAACGAGATACCGCTCGCATCAAACAGCAGTGCAATCGAAACGTTGATACCCTAGATGATTGTTTGATGAAAATTAAATAAGAACTTCCTCCGATCCCCCCCCCACCCCTCTCTGTAGGGGGGGGGTGTTTTTTTTTAGCTTTACCGCGATCTTTAAATCAAATGTGATAACATCAACTTAAATTATTCTATTTGAGTGACTGTTATGCCGGAACCTATTGAAATAAAACCAAGCCAAACCAGCCCGGTGTATGCGAATACGCTTAGAAACGTTCTATTAATGGAGCGATTAGCTGATATCAGAAATAAAGATTTTGAACAGCAATTAAAGAGAAATACCGCCCTTTGGAAAAAAGAACCTGGGGCAACTAAGTTAACGGTCAAGCAAAAGAAAGAAGACTTTTCCCGGGTGTTCTTTAAACCCGAGTTTGACGCGTTGGCCGAATATAAAGTCATGGCAGAGCGCCATGCGGTCTTGTTAAAGCAAAAACAACAGTTAGCGCAAAAACAAATGCCCTTGTCAAAAGTGGATACGGATGCGTTTGGTTTGTACGAGTACCATTTATCACAAGGCGAGCGTGCCTTTGTCAGTCAAGCCTTATTGAAAACGGAGAACGTCGATCTGATCAGTTCGCGTTACCCCACAGAAACATACGCATTCAAATTGGAGTTGGGTAAATACCGTTCGGCGGTCATGAAGGACAACCCCGAGTTACCTTCGGCAATTGCGCATCACCCCGCCGCGATCGCAATGTTTGCCGATACGCACAAAACCTTGCGCAGTGAACTGATAGACTGGAGCAATGATGGCTCAACAAAAGCGATAAAGTCGGGGCGTGCGGATATGGGTAAAGCCGTATTAGCGATGATGAAACCCCTCAGTGTGATCATGAACCCGAGTGCTTACCTTGTCAGCAAAGCCATTGGTGGCTTAATGCAAACCAAAGCGATGCAACCGCTGATCAAAGGGGTTGCTTCAAGTGTTGATAATATGATCAAACACACCGGTCTTGATGAAAAACTCAAGGCAAAACTCAATAACAGCAAAACCTTACGCGTTACCGTTGCCGCACTTTCTGTGGTCGCTGTTACGGCGCTTGTAAGCACCGGGGTCATAGAGCCGGACAGTGCGTTAGAGCTTGCATCACGTACCTTTGATTATGTCGGTGATGGTGCCAGCAATGTATTGGAACAATTAAACAATATTAATGGCGAAAGCGTGGTTGCCGGTGGCGATCCCGATCTACAGGTCAATAAAACAGACTTTGAACGAGCCGCGCTTGGAGGTGAGGGGACGACCACTCAAATTCCGCCAGGCGGCGAGGGGATGTCCCCTCACCTCCCAGAAAACAATATGCCAACTCAGGGCGCTACCCCGAGTGATGTTGAACTGGATTTTGATGTAAATACCGATTTTTCATTGGCGGCGCCAGCTGGCTTTGAGACAACGCTAGACTTACAGCTACCTCCAGGTTTCGAACTGGATCAGACGTTGTTAGGGGAGGGCGTAGAGCAAGATTTCGATCTTGAAAAAGCATTAACGTTAGATCTTAATGCCGCTGAATATGATTTCTCTACCCCATTGGCCGAGGGGATCTCGGTTGGTGACGGCACCGTCGCTGCCGATATTTACTCGGCATTGACCACTGTCCCTGATGCACAAATGATCGAAGTGTCGCATCATATCATCCCCGGCGACACACTCTCGGAGATCGTTGAAGCAGAGTTGCTGAAAGCGGGCGTCCCGTTTGATTACGACACGTTGATGGATTATACAAAGATGGCGGCGGAGCAGAATGGAATCGCTGATATTCATCATATCGAAGCCGGTGATGACATTACCATGAAACTCTTTGAGTCTTCACCGGTACCCGGTATAGTGCCCCCGGCTGAAGTGGCCGAAATGGCTCAACGCATTTGTACGCCAATCCCAGAGTTAGCTGGGATGGAACTAACAGGGGAAGAAAAATTGTGTAATGAGGACATTGAAGGCTTAGAACTGTTAGGGGATGAACTTCGAAATCAAAGTGACCATTTTATTTTTAGCCCCACGGGAGAAGCTCAAGAGGATTATGCTATGGCGCATAGCCAGCCACAAAGAAGTCGATAGGTGTCACCCTACCGACTTAATACGTCGGGTTAGTTATGCCATTCAATCGTAGCATACTGCCCGACGATCCCTTGTTCATTTACGTTAACTTGCCCTTGCGAGACAATATTGAACGTAGCCAAAAGTATGGCCGCAGCCATAACTAAAGCACTCAGAGGTGCTAAAACATTTCGTAGTTTCATAGTCAAAACCTTTTCTGTTACTTGCGTAGTAAAATAATCGCTTTGCTCTAAGCGACACCATTTTGCTCTAAATGGCTCAGTGAGTATAAAATAACTTCTCCATAAAGGCAAGATTTGTTTGTTGTTGTATCATAACCAAGTTTATGATAGTATTGTTGCATGATCTTAACGAGGTAAACACCATGTCAGCAAACAACAACAACCCGGTCGTCGAGATCGATGAAAAATTTTATGAGGAATGGATGAAGCTCCACGCGGATCAGGCTGTTGCGGACGCGGATTTGATCATCTATACGGATGGGTTGTCGGTACTTGAAAAAAAGATCATGCAAGAGGTTGATGAAGCATTTGCCAAAAACAATGCGGGTAAGCGATTACCAGAGTATCTTCAGCGCAGAGATGCCAAGTCGGATTCGCGCTATGCCGACAATATCAGAGCAAAGGCGAAAGCGGCCGCAAAACAACGTATGCTTAGAGGCGCGATCAAGATGAAAGAAATGCAGTTTGAAGAGTGGCGAACACGCTCAGCGAACCGAAGGTACAGCATTTAGTCTTTTTGTGGTAAAACATGTTACGATAGCAATTAAACGAACAGTGGTTAATAATTAATAATACGGGAGTATTTATGAATAAATGGTTTAAAACACTAGTGGTTGGCGCACTTTCTCTTTTAGCGATGACATCACAGGCCGCCGATAAAACAACAAGCACAACCGATTTTCAAGAAGGAGTTCACTATACTACTTTGCCTGGACCAAGCACCACCAAACCCGAGGTGACCGAATATTTTTCTTATTATTGCCCGCACTGCTACCGATTAGAGCCCGTAGTCGAACAGATGAAAGCCAATCTTCCAAAAGGCATGGCATTTAAACGTAGCCATGTCGATTTTTTACGTTTTGACAGCCAGTCGAACCAAGAAACGTTGACTCGAGCAGACTCAGCGGCAGTTAGATTAGGTGTGGAGCATAAAATGACGAATGCATTGTTTGAAGCCATTCAAATTAAGAAAAAGCGTTTTTCAGAGGATGCCGACTTATTACCTTTGTTTATGTCGGTGGGGATCACCGAAGATAGCGCAAAAAAAGCACTCTCAAGTTTTTCGGTAAAGCGTGATACAAAAGTACAATTGAATAAGCAAGGTGAGCTTTTACGCGCAAGAGCTTTGCCCGGCGTACCGACGTTGATCGTTAACGGGAAGTACCGACTCAACTTTAAGCACCTTTCTAAAACAAATTTTGTGGGTGATCTAAATGCGTTAATTGCCCATTTAGAACAATTTCCCGTAACAAAAGGGTAATGTCATGGATCTGTACCTTGATGTAACACGCGTCGTCGATCGCGCGCTAACCGATGATGTAACGGGCGTCGCGGCGCACGTTTTAGAGCAATATCTTCGAGAAGATGAGTTGCTTGAAGAAAAGGGCACGTTAGAGTCTTTGATGAAATATTCTGAGTGTTTTTTGATGAAAATGATGGACGTTTTTGAACAAGCCGAAAAAGATCCACGATGGTATTTAGGTTGGAAAAAAGCAATGTCCTCTGGGTTGAACGACCACTCATCTCGTTACAATGTGTTTTACCAAGGGATCAGTCATATGACCGCAGCCCCTTATTTTGTTACCGACTGGTCTGTTTGCTACGTGGTTGAATCGGTGCTTGAGACGCTTTCTCTTGGCGATAAAGAGGTTGATCGCTTCACTAAAGAGGAGCTTGAGCATGTGCACTATATGGTTAGGTTTGGTGAAAATTTACTTCAAGAACTCTATCACGCGTGGTGCATGGTTCATCCTACACCGAAAAAATAGCACGGTATCAAACGCCACAAAGTAAAACCTAATGCGACTCATTAAGAGAGTATTAGGTTTTTTTTGTACGTTTTTGACGGTGAATTGTAGTTTTTGATCGACGTTGTGCGTCACGCAAATTCGCCGCAGCGCAGGGGCGAAATGGCTAAAATTATTTAACGTCGGGTTGAACGGTTTACGCGCCTTTCCGACCATAAAACCAAAATACAGAAAACGTAATTGTTACGTGACAAACAAGTTGTTTGACGCGAGGTAAGGAGTGCTTCTCGTTCGATTGCCGATTGTTCGGCAATACACACGTAGATCTCAACTCGGCGGGGATAACCCGTGAGAGTTTTGCTTGCGCAACGCATGTAAAACTTCAAGTTTTCGTGGTTTTCTCACAACACCCTTGAGGGATAAAGCTAAACGTGTTCTTTACTTTCGTGGGGTTGGAATAAAGAACGCACATGAACCACCTATTCAAAATAACAAGCCTAAACTGGGGCATACGGCTCTATAATCCAGCGATAGATACCCACCGTTTTATTTCCTCAAGAAGTATTGATGAGGAACTCATGCACTCATGCACTCTGCAATTGTTTATGCCGTCTGCTTTTTAAGCAATGAGAGATCCTTCTTCATCCCAATAAAGACAGGGTTTAACGGTACCACGGCGCGATTAATGGCGCATGTGTCTTTGTTCTCTTGATTAAAATCGCAACAAACGCAAGATTTGCTGTTATGATTAAGGTTCAAGCTACCTTGTTAACTGTTTAATTAATATATTTCGGGCGGCATTCATGTCTCGGTCAACCGAAAAGCCGTCGCCTTTGATGATTTTTGATGAACCCAGTTTTT